>OGRB01000803.1_pt1 | contig 26623 bp, 20 predicted proteins | sample 1553371 | NCBI WGS metagenome assembly OGRB01 (sample SAMEA2580027, study PRJEB22360) | human gut metagenome | reverse complement strand
CCTATGTTTTCTTACGGTCAGCGCAGCAAGTGCGCAGACCTACTGAACAGTTACATGATTTCTACTTACTCACCAGTTTCTCCACATCCAGCAGCCCCCACCCCTGCTGATTTCTCGGAAGCCCGATATCCGTGCAGCTTTCCCGAAGCTTCAGCTTCACATCCTTATTCGTCATATCCGGGTACCGTTCCAGAAGGAGCGCTGTGGCACCGGAGACGATGGGAGTGCTCATGGAGGTGCCGCTTTTGATGGTGTATTTATCCGCCCGGCCAGCACAGCTGACGACACTGCAGCCCGGAGCAACGAGGTCCGGCTTGCAGATGCAGGCGGCGGTGGGACCCCGGCCGGAGTAGTCCACCATCCGGTTTCCACCCACCAGGACCTCCCTGTCATCGTCCGAACAGCCCACCGTGATCACCTTTCTGCTGATCCCCGGAGTCGTGATGCTCATGGTCCGGGGGCCATTGTTTCCCGCCGCCACCACAACAACAAGCCCGGCGTCCCATGCCCGGTTCACGCCTTTCACCAGGGCGGAATTTTCGCTCATCCCCCGCTTCGAGCAGGCACCTACCGATATATTTAAGATCCGGATCCCCAGCTTCTCCTTTCTCTCCAAAATCCAGGAGATTCCCGCCAGGACATCCGAAGAATATCCATTTCCTTTCCGATCCAGGACCTTCACCATGACGAGGTCACAGCCCGGCGCGATCCCGCTGTACCGCCCGCCGGACATGCGCCCGCTGCCGCCGATGATCCCGCAGATATGGGTCCCATGCCCACAGTCATCGTAGGCGAAGTTCTTCCCATTCACCATGTCCGCGAACCCGGTCACCCGGCTGTCAAAATCCCGGTGAAGAAAGATCCCGGTATCCAAAACCGCCACGCCGATGCCTTTTCCAGTGAGTCCTAGGCGGTAAGCCGCGCCGCAGCGGATCTGATCTTTAATATGGTTCACATGTAAGATTCCTCTATTCTATTCCTCTTACTTACAGGATATTCATAAACACTTCGTCTTGCGCTGCTGCCCCAAATATGCGTCTGTGCATATCCCCATCCACAATTTGCAGTATTTTCGACACTTTTCCACATTCTTCAAAAACAGCTTCCAAATCTTAAAGAAATCTTAATAATTCATTCAAAGAATATACAATCATTTTCCGGGGTGATGTGCTATACTTTAACCATAAGAAATGCACGAGATAATTTAAATCCTTTATCCTAAACCTTTTTGAAATTGAAATCCTAAATGATGAATCCCTGTACAGTATGTACAGGGTTTTTTCATGCCATTTTTCCAGAAAAATCTCCCAAAAAAAGACGGCACTCAACTCGTTCCAGGGTTAAGTACCGTCTTTCTGTTTTTAACTGCTGTCCGCCACACCGGTCCAAATCATCGGTCTGTTTCTTACACGTTTTTCACATTCTTGAGAATATCACAGAAATCAAATGTAGCGAAGTAGTCCTTCGGAGTCTCCGCCCGGCGGATCATCTGGACACTGCCGTCTTCCTTGAGAAGAAGCTCTGCGCTCTTTAATTTACCGTTATAGTTGTAACCCATCGCGAATCCGTGTGCGCCTGCATCGTGGATAAATAGCAGGTCGCCCTTATCGATCTTCGGAAGCATACGGTCGATTGCAAACTTATCGTTGTTCTCGCAGAGGGAGCCTGTCACATCGTACTTGTGGTCGCAGGGCTCGTTCTCTTTTCCCATAACCGTGATATGGTGATAAGCGCCGTACATAGCCGGGCGCATCAGGTTTACTGCGCATGCATCAACGCCGATGTACTCCTTATAGGTATGCTTCTCATGGATCGCTCTTGTCACGAGAGCGCCGTACGGAGCCAGCATGAAACGTCCAAGCTCAGTGAAGATCGCAACATCGCCCATTCCTGCCGGAACGAGAACTTCCTCGTAAACTTTTCTTACGCCCTCACCGATAACCTTGATATCGTTCGGCTCCTGGTCCGGTCTGTACGGGATTCCGATTCCGCCGGAGAGGTTGATGAACTTGATGTCAGCGCCAGTCTCTTTCTTTAACTTCACGGCAAGTTCAAAAAGAACCTTCGCGAGAAGCGGATAATACTCATTTGTCACAGTGTTGCTTGCAAGGAACGCATGGATACCGAAGTTCTTCGCGCCCTTTGCCTTTAAGATCTTGTAAGCCTCTGTGATCTGGGCCTCTGTCATGCCGTACTTCGCATCACCCGGGTTATCCATGATATCAGTTGTTACCTTGAATAATCCGCCCGGATTGAAACGGCAGCAGATCGTCTCCGGGATCGTTCCGATCGTCTTCTCCAGACACTCGATATGTGTGAAATCATCCAGGTTGATGATCGCACCGAGGTCGTAAGCCAGTTTGAACTCTTCCGGCGGGGTATCGTTGGAAGAGAACATGATGTCATGGCCGGAAAAACCGCATGCATCGGACATCAGAAGCTCTGTCTTTGAGGAACAGTCAGTTCCGCATCCAAGCTCCTGCAATGTTTTTAAGATGAACGGGTTCGGGGTTGCCTTTACTGCAAAATACTCTCTGAAGCCTTTATTCCAGGAAAATGCTTCCTTTAATTTCATCGCATTCTCACGGATTCCCTTTTCATCATAAAGATAGAAAGGAGTCGGATAGGTCTTTGCGATCTCTTCCAGCTGTTCCTTCGTTACAAACGGTTTCTTCTCCATGTACGTTCTCTCCTTATCAGTCAATATATTCCGCACCCTGAGGCGCTCGATCCTGTGCTGTATACACCACACAAATATACAGTGCACTACAGACAGCTGCGCCCGGTGCAAAGCCCGGCAGACCGGACTCTTTCTTTTAGTCGATATTTACTACACGCATGATATTGGTGGAAGCCGCCGGCTCATGTCTTCTCGCATAATCCACAACTCCCGCAGTCACGACCGCGATATCGCCTGTTTTTACAATACCATTCTCTTTTAAAATGTCAATACTGTTCTCAATTAGAGTGTCAGTGGATTCCGCTCTCTTTGCCTGGAACGGAGTTACACCCCAGTAGAGCATCATCTTTCGGACTGCAGAGATACTCGGGGACATTCCCACAAGTTTTGTTGACGGATGCCACTTGGAAAGCATTCTCGCCGTGTAGCCGCTGATGCTCGGCGCGATGATGACAGCCGCGTCAAGGGACTCTGCCGTTGCGACGGACGCATAGCTCACCGCATTGGAAATATTGTGGCGGTTATCGTCGGATACGGTTCTCTTCTCATAGAAGTCACCGTTCATGTGGGACTCGGTCTCCTCAACGATATGAGCCATCATCTTTAATGCCTCGACCGGGTACTTACCGTTTGCAGTCTCACCGGATAACATAACGACATCTGTTCCGTCATATACAGCGTTCGCAACATCGGAAACCTCCGCGCGGGTCGGTCTCGGGTTGCGGATCATAGAATCCAGCATCTGGGTCGCTGTGATAACGACCTTACATGCGGCGCTGCACTTTTTGATCATCATTTTCTGAAGATGCGGAAGCTTCTCCGGTGCGATCTCAACACCCAGGTCACCGCGGGCTACCATGATTCCGTCGCTGGCCTCGATGATCTCGTCGAGGTTCTCAAGTCCCTCAGCGTTCTCGATCTTCGCGATGATTCCCATTGAGGAACCGCCCTCATCCAACATCTGGCGGATCTCACGGATCGCATCTGCGGAACGGATAAAAGAAGCCGCGATATAGTCGAACCCAAGCTCGATACCGAAACGGATATCTTCCTTATCTTTATCTGTTAATGCCGGAAGCTTGATCTTTACATTCGGGACGTTGACGCCCTTTCTCTCTCCAAGCTCGCCGCCGTTCATGATCCTGCAGTAGATCTCGGTTCCCTCAACACGTTCAACATGGAGCTCGATCAGACCGTCATCGATCAGGATCACGTTGCCCTCTGTTACGTCCTCATTTAAGCCATTGTAATTGATGTGGACTCTCTTTGCGTCACCGATGATATCCTCTGTTGTAAGGATGATCTCCTCGCCTGCTGTCAGGGTTACTTTCTTTCCGTCTTTTAATACGCCGGTACGGATCTCCGGTCCCTTTGTATCAAGAAGAGCTGCTACCGGTTTTCCAACCTCTTCCGCAACCTCGCGGAGCTGTTTGTAGCGGGCTCTCTGCTCATCGTGTGTTCCGTGGGAGAAGTTGAAACGGGCAACATCCATTCCGTTTAAGAGCAGCTGTTTCATGACCTCTCTGTCATCGCTGTTCGGTCCCATGGTACAGATAATTTTTGTTTTCTTCATGTTATGCCTCCTGATTGCTGTTTGCCTGTCTTGGATCCATCCCGCCTTTTGTTACATGTTTGTGGGTATACAGGTGGTCCTGACAGTATTCATAGTCGCCTTCGCACTTGGAGCAGTAGCGGAATACAAGATTCGGGTCATCCTCCTCGGTACGTCCGCATACAGCACAGCGGTGGCGTCCGATCTTTTCCGCTGTCTTCTGCGCCTCGCGCATCTGTGTGTGAAAAACCTGCTTTCTTCTGATCTCTTTCGGATTCAGACGGCTCCCCCTGGACATGAAGAGGTATACGATAAAATTAAGTAAAGACATAACGATCGCAATTCTCTGCGACATGCCGCCGAAAAGGAATCCATAGACGAAGTAAAGTCCATCAAAAAGTGCCAGATACTTCGCCTTGATCGGAAGTACAAAAAACAGGTAAAACTGCATTTCCGGGAATGTGGCCGCAAATGCAAAAAACAGGGAAAAGTTCAGATAATCTGTGGTGAGAATATAGACCTGCCCTGTAATGATGTAGATCAGCAGCGCCGCAAGGACATGACCGATCACACCCATAAAAAAGTACACGTTAAACCGGAAGGTTCCCCAAACCCGCTCCAGAGTCATTCCCAGATTGTAGTAAAGGTAGATCGCTATCAGGTTAAAGAAAAGACTGCCAGACGGCGGCCAGATCATAAATGTAACGACTCGCCAGATCTGTCCGTGAAGGATCGCCCTCGCATCCAGCATCAGGTACTGGATGTAAAATGCCGGTGCCATCATCTGGACCAGCACGCCCACCGCATACAGGATCACGATATAATACATGAGATTCGGAATCGCGTACCGTCCGAATTTCCGCTCCATCTTGTTCATAAAATTCATTGAAGCTTTCCTTTCCTAATAGAAATATCTATTTCTCCTACGTCCCGTATTATAATTCCCAACCGTTTCTTTTGTCAAACGCTTTATGATATCGTTACTGGAATGTCTATCCATCCCCGCAACGCTTTCTTCTAAAATCTTTACACATTCTTTACAGAATTTTAACCGTTTTTAGCCTCAAGATGCCAGTTCCGTCAATTGTATTTCCTTTTTTAATGTGTTATACTATGTGCGGAATTTTGACATAACAGTTCAGCTATGTGCCGATTCCGGCAGAAAATTGTATGGCTGAACGGTTCGGCATGTTGATGCCCGCATTCCGGCTGGCTGCCTGCTTTTTGCGGACGGCTCGTTTTTTTCTGTTGAAAAGGAGGTATGGGGAGAACTCCCCGCTCGTATGAATCAATGCTATCGTCTGGGAATCGATATCGGTTCCACTACAGTAAAAGTTGCCGTGATCGACGACAACAACAAAATTTTATTCGCGGATTATGAGCGGCATTACGCCAATATCCAGGAAACCCTGGCCTCGCTTCTGAAAAAGTGTAAGGGAGAACTCGGTGAACTCTCTTTACGGCCCAATATTACAGGTTCCGGCGGACTCACTCTGTCGGGTTACTTACATATTCCATTTGTCCAGGAAGTCGTAGCGGTTGCGACCGCACTTCAGGACTACGCTCCGCGGACGGATGTCGCCATCGAGCTTGGCGGCGAGGACGCGAAGATCATTTACTTTACAGGCGGGATCGACCAGCGTATGAACGGGATCTGCGCCGGAGGTACCGGTTCCTTTATCGACCAGATGGCTTCCTTATTACAGACGGATGCTGCCGGTCTGAATGAATATGCAAAAAATTATAAGGCGATCTACCCGATCGCTGCCCGCTGCGGCGTATTCGCAAAGTCTGATATCCAGCCGCTGATCAACGACGGCGCGACCCGTGAGGATCTTGCAGCCTCTATTTTCCAGGCGGTTGTGAACCAGACCATCAGCGGTCTTGCCTGCGGAAAACCGATCCGCGGAAACGTAGCGTTCCTCGGCGGTCCGCTGCACTTTTTACCGGAGCTTCGAAACGCCTTTATCCGCACCTTAAATTTAACCGGTGACGCGATCATCGCCCCGGACCACTCCCATCTTTTCGCCGCTGTCGGCGCTGCCATGAATGCGAAGGATCACGCGGAGATCTTCTCTCTTGACAAGCTGATCGCAGATCTTTCCGGCGGCATCAAGATGAAATTTGAAGTAAAGAGAATGCAGCCCTTATTTAAGGATGAGGCAGATTATAAGGAATTCACCGACCGCCATGACCAGTACAAGGTCCGCCGCGGTGACCTCGCCACCTATGAGGGAAATGTATTCTTAGGAATCGATGCCGGTTCCACCACAACGAAGGTGGCACTCGTCGGCGAGGATGGTTCCCTGCTCTACAGCTTTTACAGCAGCAACAACGGAAGCCCGTTGGCGACCGCGATCTCTTCCATAAAGGAGATTAAGTCCCTGCTTCCGGACAGCGCGAAGATCGCCTACTCCTGCTCCACCGGCTACGGCGAGGCCCTCTTAAAGGCGGCCTTCATACTGGATGAGGGCGAGGTCGAGACGATCTCCCACTACTACGCGGCGGCATTCTTCGATCCGTCCGTAGACTGCATCCTCGATATCGGTGGTCAGGATATGAAATGTATCCGCATCAAGGACGGCACCGTGGACAGTGTCCAGCTCAACGAGGCATGTTCCTCCGGCTGCGGTTCCTTCATCGAGACCTTCGCAAAATCCTTAAACTACAGCGTTCAGGATTTCGCGAAGGCGGCACTTTTTGCCCAGAACCCGGTGGATCTCGGAACGAGATGTACCGTATTCATGAACTCCAACGTAAAACAGGCGCAGAAAGAGGGCGCTTCCGTTGCGGATATCTCTGCCGGCCTCGCTTACTCGGTGATCAAGAATGCCCTGTTTAAGGTCATCAAGATCACTTCCGCCGGCGACCTCGGAAAGAACGTCGTTGTACAGGGCGGAACCTTCTACAATGACGCAGTCCTCCGAAGCTTCGAGCGGATCTCCGGCTGCAATGCCGTCCGCCCGGATATCGCAGGTATCATGGGTGCCTTCGGCGCGGCACTGATCGCCCGTGAGCGTTACATGCACCGTCCCCATGAGACGACGATGCTCTCTCTGGACGATATGATCAATTTGACCTACACGACAACCATGAGCCGCTGCCGCGGATGCGTAAACCACTGTGTCCTGACGATCAACCGGTTCGAGGGTGGACGTCAGTATATTTCCGGAAACCGCTGTGAGCGCGGTCTCGGCGTGGAAAAGGCAAAACGTGACATCCCGAACCTCTTTACATGGAAGTATCACAGACTCTTCGACTATGAGCCGTTGACAGCCGACAAGGCGACCCACGGCGTTGTGGGAATCCCGCGGGTCCTCAACATGTACGAGAACTTCCCGTACTGGGCAACCTTCTTTAAGGAGCTCGGCTTCCGCGTGATGCTGTCCCCACAGTCCAGCCACCAGATCTACGAGCTGGGCATCGAGACGATCCCGAGTGAGTCTGAATGTTACCCGGCAAAGCTTGCCCACGGACACATTTCCTGGCTCATCAAACGCGATGTGCCGTTTATCTTCTATCCGTGTATTCCTTACGAGCGGAAAGAGGTTCCGGGAGCCGGAAACCACTACAACTGCCCGATGGTCACCTCCTACTCGGAGAACATCAAGAACAACATGGAGGAATTAAAGGAAAAGAACGTGAAGTTCTTAAATCCGTTCATGGCGTTCACAAGCGAGGCGGTCCTTTCAAAGCAGCTTCAGGAAGTCTTTAAGAAGGAATTCGATATTCCGGAATCCGAGACGAAGAAGGCTGCTAAAAAGGCCTGGGATGAACTCGCCCAGGCGAGAACCGATGTGGAGAAGAAAGGCGAGGAAGTCTTACAGTACTTAAAAGACACCGGAAAACACGGCATCGTCCTTGCGGGACGTCCGTACCACATCGATCCGGAGATCAACCACGGCATCGCCGATATGATCACCTCCTACGGTTTCGCTGTCCTCACGGAGGACTCCGTATCCCATTTAGGAAAGGTGGAGCGCCCGCTCGTCGTTACCGACCAGTGGATGTACCACTCCCGCCTCTATGCGGCGGCGGCCTTTGTAAAGACACAGGATAACCTGGATCTCGTTCAGTTAAACTCCTTCGGCTGCGGTCTCGACGCCGTGACCACCGATCAGGTCAGTGATATTCTCACCCGATCCGGGAAGATCTATACGGTCTTAAAGATCGATGAGGTCAACAACCTCGGAGCCGCAAGGATCCGTATCCGTTCTTTGATCTCCGCTCTCCGCGTCCGTGAGGAGCGCCGCTACACGAGAAATATCGTGTCCAGCTCCTACAACCGCGTGATCTTCACGAAAGAGATGAAAAAGAACTATACGCTGCTCTGCCCGCAGATGTCCCCGATCCACTTCGAGCTCATCGAGCCGGCGATCCGCAGCTTCGGCTACAACCTTGTCGTGCTCCAGAACGATGACAAGACAGCCGTGGATACGGGATTAAAATATGTAAACAATGACGCCTGCTACCCGTCCCTGATCGTCATCGGACAGATCATGGATGCCCTGCTATCCGGAAAGTATGATCTCGACCACACGGCCGTCCTCATGAGCCAGACCGGAGGCGGCTGCCGTGCGTCAAACTATATCGGATTTATCCGCCGTGCCCTTGAAAAGGCCGGAATGGCACAGATCCCGGTCATCTCCATCAACGCAAACGGCATGGAGACAAACCCAGGATTCAAGTATACACCGGCTATGCTTGTGAAGGCTCTTCAGGCTGTTGTATACGGTGATGTATTTATGCGTGTTCTCTACGCTACAAGACCTTATGAGGCCGTTCCTGGCTCTGCAAATGCGCTCCACGAGAAATGGAAGAAGATCTGTGTCAAAGCACTCTCCACAAAGAGCGCCGGAATGATGACCTTTGTGAAGAATATCCGTGGCATCATCCATGACTTCGATAACTTAGAGCGCACGAATGTCCACAAGCCGAAGGTCGGCATCGTCGGAGAGATCCTCGTCAAATTCTCCCCGACCGCCAACAACCACATCGTGGAGCTCCTGGAGTCGGAAGGTGCGGAAGCTGTTATGCCGGATCTCATGGATTTCCTGCTTTACTGCTTCTACAACAGCAACTTCAAGGCAGATAATCTGGGAATGAAGCGCTCCACGGCGCATCTCTGCAACATGGCGATCTCCCTTTTAGAGTACATGAGAAAGGCCGCAAGGATCGCTCTCGAAAAGAGCACCCACTTCACTCCGCCGTCAAGGATCAAGGATCTGGCAGTGATGGCAAACGGCTTTGTCTCCCTCGGAAACCAGACCGGTGAAGGCTGGTTCCTGACCGGTGAGATGCTGGAGCTCATCAAGAGCGGTGTCAACAACATCGTCTGCGTTCAGCCTTTCGGCTGCCTGCCGAACCATATCGTCGGAAAAGGTGTCATCAAGGAGCTTCGCTACGCGAACCCCAAGGCAAACATCATCGCCGTCGACTATGATCCGGGGGCCAGTGAGGTAAACCAGTTAAACCGTATCAAGCTGATGCTTTCCACAGCTCAGAAAAACCTCGAAAAAGAGGAATATGTGGATCCAAATCTGGCGAAGACGTTAAAAAAGGTGGAAGAGCTTTCTTCCAAGCGGGTCAATAAGTGCCGGTTGTAATCCACCTTCCATAAGCTTCTAAAAGTAAAACCGGAAATGAAGGATACTCCTATCAATTTCATGAAACGCAAAGACAGCGGCAGGTATCTAAAACGATACCTGCCGCTGCCTGTTATCTTCCGACCAGCGCTCCGACACGATAGCCATCTGGCATGCATTTCACGGAAACCGATCCGAAAAATACATGTTGTTCATTTCATTTAAATCTTATAGGAAAACGCTATTAAGCCTCCGGCTTCTCGTAGCTGCGATGCATAGAGAAGGAATCCATATCGTAATTCTTTAAGTTCTCCCATACTCCGCGGCCGTCTGCCTTCGCAATCACAGCGTCGCGGTCTTTCTTGAATGCCATCTCCTGTTTCAGGTTGCTCGGTCCGCCTACGCAGCCGCCCTGGCACATCATACCCTCAATGAAGTCTTCCGGAAGTCTGCCGACCTTGAGAAGAAGAAGGGCTTTCTTAACCTCAGCCGCACCGCTGCAGCGCGCAACCTTAACATCTGCGCTCTCGCCTCTTTCCTTGAAGCACTCGATCACTGCGTTTGTCACGCCGCCGCCATTGCCAAAGCGTTTTCCGAAGACACTGCCTTCCTGCTTTGTCTCCTCAGCCGGCTCAAGCTCAACTTCTTTTCCGCGCAGCATTTCGATGGCCTCACCGAAGGTCAGAACATAATCCGCATTGTTCTCGATGGACTTGTCAGCCGCCTCAGACTTCTTTGCCATACACGGTCCGATAAATACGGTAACTGTCTCCGGATCGATCGCTTTTAACATTCTGGATACCGCGCACATCGGGGATACCGTTGTGGACATATTATCGATCAGAGTCGGGTAGTGTTTCTTGATCATATTTACAAATGCCGGACAGCAGGAGGTCGTCATCTTCTTGCCTTCCTTAAATGCCTCTGCCCATTCCATTGCCTCGTAAGCTGCTGTCATATCAGCACCGGCAGCAACCTCTACCATATCGGTAAAGCCAACCTTCTTTAATGCAGTACGCCAGCTCTCCATTGTGATATCCTGACCGAACTCACCTTCAGCCGCCGGAGCAACCATAGCAACGACCTTCCTGCCGGCCTTGATCGCCTCGATCACCTGTACAACATATACCTTGGAGGAAATTGCACCGAACGGGCAGCTTCTTACGCAGGCACCGCACTGGATACATTTCTTTTCATCGATCTGACAGATTCCGGTCTCCGGATCCATTGTGATCGCATCTACCGGACATGCACGGCGGCACGGACGGATCAGCTCAGCGATCGCATTGTACGGACATGCCTGAGCACAGCGTCCGCACTCTTTACAGACACTCGGATCAATATGGGCACGGTCACGGCCAATCGAGATCGCACCAAAGTTACATGCGTTCTGACAGGCTTTACCCATACATTTCTGACAGTTATCGGTTACAACGAATCTTGTGATCGGACACTCCTCACATGCAGAAGAGATAACCTGAATGATATTGTTGCTCTGTTTGTCACTCGGACATTTTCCTTCCGCGAGACGGACTCTCTGACGGATGATCTCTCTCTCCTTATATACGCAGCAACGGAACTGTGCCTTCGGGCCCGGGATCAGTTTGAACGGGATATTGTCTCTCTCTTCCTCGAGTCTGCCCTCAAAAGCCAGCCTGGAAACTGTGCGCAGCACGTTATACTTGATCTTAAGCAGTGCCTCATCGTTGGTTTTCATACCATTTCCTCCTAAATTTTGAATCCTCTATCTTACCTTAATTTTTAATGTTTTCGCATCATATTATCGCATATCCCCCTTTGCAAAGCAAGTCGGAAATTGTATATAATCCAACGCATTCCGGGGAAAAACCTTATTTTCTTAAATTGTATACAATAAAGTACAGGCAGCGAAATTCCTTGTATTTTCCTATGTTTTTCTGTCTATCTGTGTCGGATATTTGTTCGCAGTATGCGGCTGTCCAGCACCGCTTTCTTTGTCTCTTTTTTTCACAAAGTCAGGTTCCGGTTCCGCCTCTTTCCCGCCACTCCGTTTCCGATTATTTTCGGTTTGGCATATGCAGCCTTCGCCTTTAAAACATGTTTTCCCCAGTCTCATGTTGGATTGACATTCCTAACTCCCCATGATATATTCTATTTAGTTCGGTCGTGCTAACCCCAAAGGTCAACTGTCCTGAGGGAAAAGACGAAAAGAATCTGATACGGGAATATCTGTCATATTCAGGATCCCCGGTATGCTCTTTTCGTGTGCATACCGGGGATTTATCATTCACGCAGACAGTGGGACAAGACCCGTGTCTGTCAGATTTTTTTCAGGAGGAACTAAGTTATGAGAAAAATGTTATCCGTCATGATGGCTGCCGCGATCGCGGGATCTCTCCTTGCAGGCTGCTCATCATCCAAAACCGAAACAACAGCTGCCGCTTCTTCCGCGGAGGAGACAACGACTGCCGCTGAGGAAACCACAACGGAAGCCGCTTCCGAGTCCGCCGCTGAAAACACCGGCGAGGAGACCGTTGTCCGTGTCGGCGGTTTAAAGGGACCGACCACCATGGGACTTGTAAAGCTCATGGATGAGGCCGCAAACGGGGAGTCCGAGAACAGCTACGAATTCACTATGGTCACCGCAGCTGACGAGATGACCGCCATGGTCGCAGGCGGAAAAGTCGATATCGCCCTGCTTCCGGCGAACGTCGCAAGCGTTCTCTACAATAAGACAAACAAAAATATCTCCGTGATCGATATCAATACTCTCGGCGTTCTCTACTTCGTATCTGCCGACAGCTCCGTGACAACGATTGATCAGTTAAAGGGAAAGACCGTATATCTTCCGGGAAAGGGAACTACTCCGGAATACGCACTCCGCTATGTGCTCTCCGCCGCAGGACTCGGAGAGAATGATGTAACTCTTGAATTCAAGTCCGAGGCATCTGAGGTTGCTTCCGTCCTCGCTGAGGATCCGAACGCCATCGGTCTTCTTCCGCAGCCGTTCGTAACTGCCGCTCTCGCCCAGAACGAAAAGCTCTCCATCATCATGGACCTCACAAAAGAGTGGGATAATGTCCAGGGCGAAGGTTCCGGAAGCCGTCTTGTAACAGGTGTTACCATTGTAAACAATGATTTCTTAAAGGAGCACGAGGATCTCGTCGATACATTCTTACAGGAACATGAGGCATCCATCGCCTTCACCGCGGAGGATCCGGATGCCGCAGCCGAGCTCATCGCAAAGGCTGAGATCGTCGCAAAGGCTCCGATCGCGAAAAAAGCGCTTCCGTACTGCAACATCACCTTTATCTCCGGTGATGAGATGAAAACAGCACTTTCCGGTTACCTTCAGGCTCTGTACGACCAGAACCCGGCCTCCGTCGGCGGTGAGCTGCCGGATGATAGCTTCTACTATGTAAAGTAATTGTGACTGTGAAAGTTCTCAACAGTTACAAGCATTCATGCCGACTGTGAAAAACGAGGTATGGCTGGCAAAACAGTCATACCTCATTTCTATATCTTCGTTTATTCTCACGGAATTTAGTTTACATAAGTCAGATTAATAGCTTGAGCCATGAGAAATATCTGTTATAATTTGTAACTGTTCAGTAGGTCTGCGCACTTGCTGCGCTGACCGTAAGAAAACATAGGCTGGAAGGCAAAAATCCCATCAGCGAAGCTGATCTGGAATGGATTTTTGCACGTAACTATGAAGGCACTGAATAGTTACTATAATTTTATTATTACGATTACATGAAGAAATTCAACCGCTGGAAAACAGCATTGATTTTTATTACACTTTATGGAAGGAGACAGCCGCCATGGATCATCGTTTTTCCGGATTTCTCCGCAGGCTCTCGATCATCCTGTTCTGGATCGTTCTCTGGCAGACCGCTGCCTCCCTGATCCGGAATCATATTTTCCTTGTGGGGCCTGCCGATACGCTGCGGGCGCTCTGTGAGCAGATCCTACTCCCGGATTTCTGGTCCGCCATCGCGTTTTCTTTCTGGCGGATCAGCATCGGATTCTTTCTGGCGTTTTTTCTTGGACTTTTCACCGGATCTCTGGCGTACCGTTTTCCCATCGTGGATGAATTCTTAGAGCCACCGGTGCAGCTCATGAAGACGGTTCCCGTCGCTTCCTTCGTGATCCTGGCGCTGATCTGGACCGGCTCTAAAAACCTCTCCGTCTTTATCTCGTTCCTCGTGGTCTATCCCATGATCCATGTGAACACGAGAGCCGGGCTGATATCTGCGGATCGGGAGCTTTTAGAGATGGCGGAAGTCTTCCACATCCCGTTTATCCGTCGGGCGCTCTATATCTACCGCACAGCACTCTACCCGTACTTAAAAAGCGCCTGCCGCACCGCTCTCGGCATGGGATTTAAGTCCGGGATCGCCGCCGAAGTCATCGGTGTGCCGGACGGTTCCATCGGCGAGGGGCTCTATCTCGCGAAGATCTATCTGAGCACCGCGGAGCTCTTCGCGTGGACGGTCGTCATCATTCTTGTGAGCAGTCTATTCGAAAAGGGATTCCTGTGGATTCTGAAGAAATGTGCCGGAAAGGGGGCCGATGTAAATGAGTCCGATAAATAAAAAAAATGACACTGCCCTCACACTCCGCTCTGTCACCAAATCCTACGACGGACAGCCGGTTCTCTCCGATCTCTCCCTGGAATTTTCCTCCGGAACTTTTTACTGTATGATGGCACCATCCGGAAACGGAAAGACTACAATGTTCCGTCTGATCCTCGGACTTGAAAAGCCGGATTCCGGTGTGATCCTGTTCGGTACATCAGCAGGGGATACCGGCAATAACGATATAAAAGCATCTTCCGGCATGGTATCAAAATCTGATCCTTGCAGGATCCGGGGAATGCGTCCCCTGATCTCCGCCGTTTTTCAGGAAAACCGTCTTCTGGAAGGCTATACCGCCATTGAAAACCTCCGCTTCGCTCTTGGAAAGCGATATTCCAGCGAAGCTCTGACCGCATACCTGCTCCGTCTTCTCCCGGAAGACGCCCTGAGTAAGCCTGTCTGTGAATTTTCCGGCGGCATGAAGAGGCGTGTCGCGATCCTGCGCGCGATTCTCGCACCGACCGATATCATTCTCATGGATGAGCCGTTTACCGGACTGGACGCCGATACAAGGCGGCTCACGATCGATCTGGTCAAAGAACTCTGCGCCGGAAAGCTCCTGATCATTGCTACCCATGCTGAGGACGATGCAGAGCTTCTGGATGCAAAGATCATTCACTTATAAGTCAGGAAACCGTTCCAACTGACTTATAACTTCTCAACCAGATCATCTGATCTGCAGGTCTTTAACTTTAAAAAGCGTTCTCCTGTCCGGGCATCTCATCAACTGATATACCGCAGGAAAACGCTTTTTTATTATTTACGCACGATGCAGACAGTTACAGATTTTTCTCTCTATCTTGCTGCAAACAGCTTATCCATCTTTCTCATATGGAAGAAGTAGATCACGAACATTGAACATCCCGTAAACAGCCAGGACGCCACATACACATTCATCAACATATCATAAGTCGTGAACATGCGGAATATCGTTGTGAGCCAGATCAGTCGGAATACGACCGTACCGAGGATCGTGATGATGGATGGCTCCAGGGACTTTCCAGTTCCTCGCAGGCAGGAACTGGCAACCTCATATGTCGCAGTTAAACCTTCCAATGCACACACCCGATCCATTCGTATGATCCCGTATGCCGCCACCGCAGCGCTCGTCGTATAGATGCTGACGAAAAAATCTTCCCACACGATAAAGATCACACTGAGGATCTCCGTAAATCCGAATCCAAAGAGCAGACAAAGCCAGAAGATCTTTTTGCATCTCTTCATGTTGCCCGCGCCGAAGTTCTGACTCGTAAATGTAACCGCCGCCTGGGCAAAAGCACCTGCAATATCATATGTAAAATACTCAAAATTCAGTGCCAGGGATGAACCCGCGATGGCCGACTCACCGAACATGTTGATTCCGCTCTGGATAAACACGTTGGAAACAGAAAAGATCGCACCCTGAATTCCTGCCGGGACACCGATCGCCAGCACCTTTTTCAGCTCATTTATATCGATCCGCATCCTGTCAAAACGGAAGCTGAACTCGTCATTCCTGCGGTACAGATGGGAGATAATGAGGAATGTGCTGACCACGTTGGAGATCACCGTGGCGATGGCAACACCCGCAACTCCAAGATGGAATCCGATCACAAGGAGCAGGTTTAAAATTACATTCAGAACGCCGGACACGATAAGGTAGTACATCGGTCTCCTCGTATCACCGTAGCTTCTGACAATGGCAGAACCAAAGTTGTACGCGACCATAAACGGGATTCCCACAAAATAGATCCTGATATATAAGAGTGCCTGATCTAACACCGTCTCCGGCGTTCCGGATGCCACAAGGATCCGTCTTGCCACCAGCATTCCGATTACGAGAAGCGCAATTCCGAGAACCGCACCGAAGGTCAGGATCGTATGGACCATGCTGTTGATCTTTCCGCGGTTTTTCTGTCCGATCAGGTTCGCAAGCGTCGCGTTCGGTCCCACCGCGAGTCCCACGATCAGGTTTACAAAGATTCCTACGAGCGCCACGCAGCTCCCGACCGCCGCCAGCGCCTGGTCCCCGGCGAACCGCCCGACGACCGCCACATCCGCGGAATTAAATAACTGCTGTAAAATACTGCTGAATGCCAGCGGAATTGAAAACAGGATCAGTTTTCCCGCGAGTCCGCCGTTTAACATATCCATTTCTTTTGACTTTTTTCCTGTCTGCTCCACGTTCTGTTGTCCTTTCCGATCTTTTCACTTCTGTATCATTTTGAATATTTTCATATCGTCCGGGTGTATTATATACCATATTTTCTATTTTGTGTAAAAATAATGGAGCTTTACCAGAAGAGAAAACTCTTCCGTGCTCTTTATGACCAGAAATTTTCCAAAATAAAACTCCCGCATGATCCAGTTACAGTTGGGAATTTCCCTTACGCGCAAAAAACGGACGGAATCATCTCTGACCCATCCGTTTTCCTTTTTATTATTTTTCGTAAAGATTCGACTTTTCCGAAACTACATACTGATCATACAATTCTGCCCATGTCTTCTTCACGATCTCAGAACTGCAATGCGCATCAAAATCTGCCTTTGTCTCCCAGAGATCGGAAACGATCACAACATCCGGATCGTCTACCGATTCACTGATAAAATAATGTACATTTCCATGCTGTTCCCGGAACTGTTCTACCAGATTCGCATGTTTCAGCTCTCCGATATATTCTTCCCGTTTCCAGTCTTTTATCGTCAGGACTGCAATATAGTGGGTCACAGATCACTCTTCCTTTCGATTATCATTTCGTTATTGGTGAAGTTCCCGTATTTTAGGAGTTCGCCCAGCACTGGTCCTTGTTTCGATTCCTTTGATTTTCCTGCCTTCAGACATTTTTAGGAATCGCAAAACACATTCTCATTGTCTGTCAGATCGACTTTCCAAGCTCATAAGCCTGTTCCAGTTCCGGCTTTCCGGTGATGTCTCCGACATCCCCATTGCCTCCCGCAAGAACATGCCCGATATTTTTCCATCTCAGATGTTTCATCAGGTGATCATAATAAGTCAGGACATCCTCAAATCCATTTCCTTCTGCCGCCATTAAAAGTGCGCTTGCCCGTCCATGTCCCCGGAGCAGGTTTCCATCGCCTTCCTCAAGTGCAAACAGTCTGTCGATCGCTGTTCTGATCTGTCCGCTCATATTCCAGTAATACAAAGGAGTCGCAAGAATGATCACATCACATTCTTTTACGGCCGGATAGATCTGTGACATATCGTCTTTCTGGACACATGGGCATTCGCGGCTGCTGTGACCGCCAAAACAGCCTTTACAACCATGGATTTCCATGTGATCAAGAAAGAATTCCGTAACCACATTCCCTGCACTCTCTGCGCCTTCCGTAAACTTTCGGACCAGAGCGGAAGTGTTCCCATTTTTTCTGGGACTTCCATTCAGTATTACAATCTTCTTTCCCATACCTGCACTCACCTTTTCTCTCAGATCTTCTCTGCCAGTTCAGCCGCCTGTCTGCATCCGTCTGTTTTTTCGATCTCTCCTGCGTTTAAAACACCCGGGACCAGCACTTCGCCGATCATATTCCACTTCAGCAGAGCAGCCGTACGCTCGATCGGGATCCGGACACCGTCCATGACAGACAGTTCATTTTCCTCACAGCAGGTGATCACGGCACATTCCTTGCCTGCGATCTCTTTCCCTGCCACACAGAAGGAATACATTTTGTCGATAACCCCTTTGATCTGGGCCGGGATCGAATACCAGTAAACCGGTGTGCTGAACACAACCGCATCTGCTTCCAGGATTGCCGGCGCGATCGTATTAAAATCATCGTCAAAGGAACAGGCCTTTCCAGTCTTAAAACATGTCTCGCATGCATGACATCCGCCAACCTGTTTCATCGCCGCATCAAAGCGGGTAACGGTATGCCCTTTATCCTCAGCTGCTTTGATAAATGCCTCTGTCATTGCAAAACTGTTGCCGTTTTTTCTTGGGCTTCCTGTGATAACTACGATTTTTTTGCTCATAAAATTTTCCTCCGCTTCTATTGGATCAGCTTTTTTTGTTGCTTATATCGGAATTATGTCAAGAATGATTTCAAATACAAGTACGCACATTTAAGTGTAATACTCACATTATAGTTTAATACTTACCTATACGATAGTATTGATCAGATCAGTGACTCCGTGCAAAGTAACTATTTTCTCCTTCGTTTTTTCATCCTGACACTGAGCTTTTATTTAAATCTCTTTTTAAAAACGGGTATACCCGCCGCAAAAATTATGTCCGATCTCTGCTTACTCCTGGATTTCTCCCTTCTTCAGACGGTCAAAGAAATCAAGTGTGAGCTCCCGCATCTTCGGAACCCAGAACATGATGCCGATGACATGAACCAGGATCATCCACATGTTGCCAAAATCTACCCACGGGAGTGCCGCATCAACACCGATCGTGCCTCCGATGAAACAGCAAACCACAACCAGGATCTGCATGATCCGCTTTGCTGCTTTTCCCAGCAGGTTTTCCGCAAGGATCCCTGCCGATGTTGACATGGACAACGCTGAAGATGCTGCGAAAAGGATCAGGCTGATGGATGCCAGGAGTCTTCCCGGAAGACCGATCGTTCCAAATGCATTGATCGCCAGAACAGAACCAGGATCTCCAGTCTCCCATGTTCCTGTGACAAGAATGACCATTGCGCTGAACGTACAGATGATCATCGTGCACATAAATACCTCGAAAATACCAAACATTCCCTGCTTGACCGGCTCATTTGTGTTCGCCTGGGCATGCAGGATGCTGGCGCTTCCGTTTCCTCCGTCATTCGAGTACACACCTCTGGAACAACCGTTTTTGATCGTTGCCGCCAGCGCAGCCCCTGCAAATCCGCCGGTTGCCGCTGTCCCTGTAAATGCATTTGTAAAGACGGAGATCAGAGCCGGAATCAGATTCTGAATATTCAGAATGATCAGAAGTGTTCCAGCTGCCATATAGATGATCGCCATTGCCGGTACCAGTTTGTCAGTGACCTTTACAAGTGCGCCAAGACCGCCAAGAATAACCAGAACGATGATCACACAGCAAACTACGGTTGTGATCAGGGACGGCACTCCGAATGTATGTACAGAGGAGCTGATCGCTCCGGTGTGAACGCCGCATCCGACCGCCATTCCAAAGCAGCAGGTGATCGCCCAGATCCATCCAAGTGGTTTCCAGATCTTTGCCAGATAAATATTCGCTCCGCCGCGCCACTGTCCGTTTGCATCCTTTTCTCTTGTATACACGCCAAGCAATGCCTCAGAATATTTTAATGCCATCGCGACAAAACCGATCACCCACATCCAGAAAACCGCTCCGGGACCTCCTAACGCGATCGCACTTCCGACACCGATGATGTTGCCGGTTCCGATCGTATTTGCAAGTGTCGCTACCATCGCCGACCAGCTTGAGATTCCTTCTTCACTCTTACTGTGCGCTGCATCACCGAATGTTGCCTTCAGCATGTAGCCAAAATGTTTGATCTGGACAAAATCGCATGCCACGGTGATCACAAGACCGCCGCCGATCAGCAGGGCAAGGATCGGGAATGTCCACATCCAGTTCGTAAATGCCATGATTGCATTGTAAATTGCCATATGATCTTCCCCCTGTTATTTCAGTAATGACGCAAAGTACATAAAGATACGGTCCTGATCCAATGTTCCCTTGATCGGATCTCTGTGCATCAGCTCCGGATGCCACTGTACCATAATGATCGGCAGCTCCTTATGTATCATTCCTTCTATAATACAGGTTCTCTTGCACTCTATCTCCAGGGTCTCATCATTTTCGATCTTTTCCAGCCATTCTTTTTTCTGCTCCGGGCTAAGCTTTCCCGAAAGCCATACCTGACCGATCTTAAATCCTTTTCCCGGTTTTTTTACAGCCTGATGATGGGCAGAATTGACAATTCCGGTATCGCCGTAGATGATCGCGAATGGGGTTCCTGAAATGCTGACCGTATCATGCAGCTTGTTCTCGTTCGGAACATATTTATGCATGGTTCCATTCTCCAGATCCTGGATCAATGTTCCCCCAAAATAAACATTAACCAGCTGCATTCCTCTGCAGATCGCCAGGATCGGCTTCTTTGCTTTTACCGCAGCGTCGATCATTGCCATCTGCTCATCATCCAGCGTTCTGTCGAGGTTCATGCTGCCCTGATTCTCTTCCCCATAAAGCTCAGGATCAACATCCGGCAGACCTCCCGGAAATATCACTCCGTCGCAGTCTTCAATGTCCTTCGGATCAAGCGTGATGGACAACTCCACGTTCAGATCCTTCATGGCATCCTGAATTCCTTCATACATACCGTATTCATCAATACCACGCTCAACATACAACACCTTTTTCTTCACATCTTTACCTCCTTTTTATCTGATTCTTCCAGAGTCCGTATCCCATGACTACGGTCAAAAGATACGAATCTTCGCCGGATCATTGTACTATTTCCATTTTGCTGCTGCGCAAAATCATGTAAAACATTACGTTTTCATCATTGACAGGTAAAAAAACTATAGGTATAATAGAAACATCTCTTAAAGCAATTTCATTTCGCACGAGTGGCTCAGTGGTGGAGTATCGCCTTGCCAAGGCGAGGGTCGCGGGTTCGAATCCCGTCTCGTGCTTTCAAAGAGATAGAAAAAAGAGTCATCCGATGGATGGCTCTTTTTTCTATGTTCAAGCCCTGCCGGGCTCGAATGGTTCGAATGTCTCCGCTCCGCTGCGGTCGTCGTAGGCGAACGTCCCCCGGACGTTCTGCGACGTCTCGTTCTCTCAATAAGGTTTCCGATGGAACAAAGGGAATCATGTTCGCGAACCGCATGACACCGGACGGCTGGTTTGTCCGGGAGGACGGAAGCTGGGATGAGAAGCGGTAAGGACACCGAGATCAGGATCCCATAAAAACTGAACAAAGACAGGAAAAGGTCGGCACGGGAATGTGCCGACCTTTTTTCAGACGCAAATCCCCGGAAAACACTTGCAATCCGGCCATTTTCTGCTATACTAAACTACATTAACGCTTTATTAAACTAATATGGCAGACTAAAATGAGAGGAAGTATGAAAAATGAATGGAGCAATCATCGGAGTTTTTCTTGTGATCATTGCCTATCTGGTGATGATGCTGGCAATTGGTTTCATCTATTCTAAAGGGAACAATGACTCCAGCGATTTCTACCTTGGCGGAAGAAAATTAGGACCGTTTGTGACTGCAATGAGTGCGGAGGCATCGGATATGAGCAGCTGGCTGCTGATGGGACTGCCGGGAGTGGCGTACCTCAGCGGTATCTGTGACGCATCCTGGACTGCGATCGGACTTGCCATCGGTACCTATTTAAACTGGCTGATCGTGGCGAAACGCATCAGGAGATACAGCGCAAAGACGAATTCGATCACACTGCCGGATTTCTTTGCAAACAGGTATCGCGATGATTCGAAACTGTTATTGGGAATTTCCGCAATTTTTATTATTATCTTTTTTGTCCCGTATACAGCGTCCGGATTCGCGGCATGTGGAAAACTGTTCTCCACATTATTCGGAATTCCGTATACGGCGGCTATGCTGATCAGCGCTGTCGTTATTGTCGGTTACACAGCACTCGGTGGATTTATGGCAGCAAGCTTTACGGATCTGATCCAGAGTATTGTTATGACGATCGCGCTTGTCCTTGTGGTATGTTTCGGCGTATCCATGAGCGGCGGAGTTCAGAATGTTCTTGAAAATGCGAAAGAACTGCCGGGCTTTTTATCGTTAACAGCTACATATAACAGCGAGACAGGATCCGCTTCCTCTTATGGAACCATAACAACCGTCTCTACTCTTGCCTGGGGGCTTGGTTATTTTGGAGTTCCGCATGTGCTTCTCCGCTTTATGGCGACGGAAAACGAGGAGAATATATCACTTTCCAGACGCATCGCGACGGTATGGGTCGTAATCTCTATGGCAGTTGCGATCTTTATCGGCGTTGTCGGTTACAGCCTCTCAAAGAATGGCGTGATGGCAGAGTTAAAAGGATCCGCTTCGGAGACGATCATCATTCAGGTTGCGACACTCTTAAGCCAGCATGGATTCCTCGCGATCGTGGGTGCGGGAATCACGCTTGCCGGAATTTTAGCCTGCACGATGTCCACCGCAGATTCCCAGCTTCTTGCGGCATCCTCCGCTGTTTCTGAGAACCTGTTAAAGGGAATGTTCGGCGTAAATCTTACGGAGAAGAGAACGATCCATGTTGCCCGGGCGACGGTTCTCTTTATCGCAGTGATCGCCGTATTTTTAGCGGGAAATCCGGACAGCTCCGTATTTGGAATCGTGTCCTTTGCGTGGGCTGGATTTGGCGCTGTATTCGGACCGGTGGTCCTTGCGGCATTATTCTGGAAACGTTCCAACAGGAACGGTGCTCTTGCCGGCATGATCGCAGGCGGAGTCATGGTATTTGTATGGAAATACTGCGTTCGTCCGTTGGGCGGTGCATGGAATGTGTATGAGCTTCTTCCGGCGTTTATCATTGCAATGCTCTGTCTGATTGTTGTCAGCCTTGCGACCGGTGAGCCGTCAAAGGAGATCCAGGAGGAGTTTGAGGAAGTAAGAGCAGGAAAATAATTGCAGGAACAGATCGGTGAAATCGGAAGAAAAGACTGGAAAATTTAGGCGAAAAGAACTATAATACGCATTAAGAGACCTGACAAGTAGGTTTTTGTCAGGTCTTTTTCCTTATAAGAATATTGCAGTGAATTTATGGGATAAAAGAAAAGGAGATTGTGGATAATGGACGAATTACAGAAGAAAATTGTGGATTATGTAGAGGCAAACGGCAAGACATATCAGCAGATCGCTTTGGAGATCCATGAGAAGCCGGAGGTCAGCAATTATGAGTTTTTCGCTTCCAAGCGTCTTGCAGATCAGATTAAGAGCGTGGGATTTGAAGTAGAGATGCCGGCGGCAGGTCACAGAACCGGTTTTGCGGCGAGCTATAAATCCGGGAAACCCGGTCCGGTCATGGTTTTCCTTGCGGAGTACGATGCCCTTGTGGGACTTGGACATGGCTGTGGACATAACCTGTTTGGTGCAACTTCTTCTCTGGCGGCTGCGGCGTTAAAGAGCGTGATCGATGAGGTCGGCGGAGAGGTCCGCCTCTACGGAACACCTGGAGAGGAAGGCGGAGAAAACGGAAGTGCGAAGGGGAGCTTTGTCCGCGAGGGATATTTCAAGGACGTTGACGCGGCTCTTTCCGCACATCCGGGTGTGGGACATCGCCTTACAGAAAAAACACTTGGATGTGTTCCGATCGATATTGAATTCTGGGGTAAGGCGTCTCATGCGGCTGCGGCACCGGAGCAGGGAATCAATGCTTTAGACGCGCTGATCCAGACCTATAACTCCATCAATGCTCTTCGCCAGCATCTGAGTGATGATGTGCGGATCCACGGGATCATCGTAAACGGTGGACAGGCACCGAACACGGTACCGGATTACGCGGCAGCAAAATTTTATCTGCGGGCTGCTGCAGCTTCCACATTAAAGGATGTTTACGCTAAGGTAGAGCGGATCGTGGAAGCCTCTGCGATGGCAATGGGTGCAAAGGGCAGCATGAAGCCGTACCAGAACTGGGTAGAGAACATGGTTCCGACACCATCCTTTGATGCGGTTTATGCGAAGAATCTGGAATTGTTTGGAGAGACTGCAGATCCGGCAGGAGAGCGCCTTATGGGATCGACAGATATCGGAAATGTATCCCAGGTCGTTCCGGCGATCCAGCCGACCATCAATATCAGCGACGAGCCGATCAAGGGCCACAGCAAGGAGATGGTTGCGGCGGCATGCTCACAGAAAGGACTCGATTCGATCCTTCTCGGTGCAAAGGTTCTTGCTTTCACAGCCCTCGATCTGATCCGCGAGCCGGAGACATTAAAAAAGATCAAGGAAGAACATGCCTATGAGGTAGAGCATCAGGCAGACTGACCGGGGGGGCGGATAGCTGCCTCATCTTTCCGGTGAATGTCCCGGACAAGTTCTGCGTAGCCGGAGATCACGGAAAGTGGGGAGCGGAGCTCAGGGGAGACATTGGCGATGACTTCCTTTCGAAGAACATCGACGCGGGCGGAAAAATCATTTTCTGCGAGCCGGTCCACCGTGTGCTTGATTGCAAAGATCGGCTTTGTGAAATATTCGGAGTTTCCGGCGGTGGCGGGGCACCGGCCGGAAGATAGGAAAGCGGAAGAGATCTGCTGAACCGTTATAGAAATTTCTTCATATGATCTCTGAGATTTTCCTCCATCCCGGTGAGCTCATCGGCGATCTCCATGACAGCCTTTGACGCACCAGAATACTGATTTTTATAACCGCATATGGTCTTGATCCCCATATTACAGCCGTCAGTGACAATACTGGCGGCTTCTTTGTCGCCGCCCTTTGCCAGCATACGCATTTCTGTGGACATCCATGACCAGGCAGAGGCCATTTTTCCCGGTTCTTTTCCCTCTTCCTCCATGGCGCTTAAGGTCTTTTTGATCTTTGCGTCCAGCTCCTGATGTTTTTCATAGCTTTCCGTGATATCCTTCCAGAGCTCCTGATCCGACACCATATCCCGGATCTGTTCCAGGCTTTCCGCCGCCATTTTGCAGCCGGAGTCACATTCGCGGAGAAGATTGACTGAGTGCTCTTCCATCATTGATCCATCCTTTCCATAATAATTGCCATGCAGTTTCTTCAGACAGCTGATAAAAACAACAGCTATGGATCTGTCTGATATTCATCTGCAAAAAAAGTATGAGAGATACAGGGGAAAATTATGCATGGCACTTCTGGAATGTCGCTGACATGCCATAAGAATTCAAGGACGGCGGAACGTATTCTGCCGCAGACAGAAAAACTTAAGAAAATGAAAAGCAAAGGACAAGAGGGATCAGTTGAATCCAGACCCCATTTATGTTATGATGTTAACGTTCGAAAACGAATTATGCAGAATATTGGAGGAAAAGCTTGGAAAAGACAGAAGCAGAAAAGATCCTGAAGGAAAAACTGGAAAACGCGGAAAAGATCCTGGTGGGGATCGGCTCTGAGTGGAAGAAAAAAGAAGGCACGGAGGAGGAAGAGGTCCTTCATGCCGCCGAAAAGTTAAAAAATTTTCTGGATGGAAAGGATTATTATATCATAACTTCACTGTCCGGTGAGGATGCGGACCGGCTGGGCTTTTCTGCCGGTCATATGGCAGTTCCCCACAGCGTATCCTTTACGGAAGAAGCGTGGAAGCATTATACCTTATGGCTTTCCTGCACCCTGAACCGGAACACGGTGCTCCTGGAGCTTGGTGAGAACTATAAAGATCCGTCCTTGATCCGCTGGCCCTTTGAGAAGACAGCAATGTTAAACAATAAGGCGTATCTGTTCCGGGTTCACAAGATCTTTTCTCAGGTGCCGGAAGAGCTTTCTGGGAAATCATGTCCGGTGGCGGAGGTATCGTTTAAATTAGTGGATGATTTCTTAGAAAGAGTGTAACTGTTCAGGAGGTTTGAGCACTTGCTGTGTTGACGGTAAGAAAACATAAAATTATGAAGGTACTGAAGCGTTACGAATAAATACAACAAGGAGGAAATATGGCTGCGATCGCAAATGACTGGTTGGTCCCTATGAGCGGGGAATTCAAAAAGCCGTATTACAGGAAATTATACGAGACCGTAAAGAGCGAGTACGAGACAAAGGAAGTCTACCCGGCGCCGGATGACATCTTCAACGCCTTTGCGTTTACTCCGCTCTCAAAAGTAAAAGTAGTGATCCTTGGACAGGACCCGTACCACGAGCCGGGGCAGGCGCATGGACTGAGCTTTTCCGTAAAGCCGTCGGTGGAGATCCCGCCGTCCCTGGTCAATATCTATAAGGAACTTCATGAGGACTGCGGCTGCTATATCCCAAACAATGGATATTTAAAGAAGTGGGCAGATCAGGGTGTTATGCTCTTAAACACAGTCCTGACTGTCCGTGCCCATGCGGCAAACTCCCACAAGAATATTGGATGGGAGGAATTCACGGACGCCGCGATCCGCGTCTTAAATGAGCAGGACCGCCCGATGGTGTTCATCCTCTGGGGACGCCCGGCGCAGATGAAAAAGCCAATGCTGACGAATCCGAAGCATCTGATCCTCGAGTCACCGCACCCGAGCCCGCTGTCCGCCTACCGCGGATTTTTCGGCAGCCGCCCATTCAGC
>OGRB01000764.1_pt1 | contig 27631 bp, 14 predicted proteins | sample 1553371 | NCBI WGS metagenome assembly OGRB01 (sample SAMEA2580027, study PRJEB22360) | human gut metagenome | reverse complement strand
TAAAAACACCATATAGATTTTTTGTACGCCGCCGCCCGCCATCGAGCAGAGTTTTACACCTAATTGGGGATAAAACAGTTGATGGCGGGCGGTGGCATCGTACTGATTGGAATAAACCTGATTCCACAGCTTGCAACTTTGTTTGGATAAATAAATGGGTGGAATAACCGAAAAAATAACAGAGTTCATAAAGGATCTGCTAACAGGCTGGATCACATCAAACCTGGATACCATGTTCACCGATGTAAATACCAAAGTAGAAACGATTGCTACAGAGGTTGGGAAAACACCCCAAAATTGGAACAGTGGCATTTTTTCCATGATAAAAAATCTGTCGGATAATGTCATTGTCCCCATTGCGGGGATGATTATTACATTTGTACTGTGTTATGAGCTGATTTCCATGATTATGGAAAAAAACAATATGCACGATACGGATACGTTTATGTTTTTCAAATACATTTTTAAGATGTGGGTAGCGGTATATCTGGTTACTCATACTTTTGATATTGCGATGGCAATTTTTGATGTAGCGAATCATGTGGTATCCAATGCTGGCGGTATGATAACCGGTTCCGCATCTATTGATGTTACAGAAGCATTGAAAACGCTTCTTGAAACGCAGATTGAAGATATGGGAATCGGAGAATTACTGGGGCTTGGTCTGGAAACGATGCTGGTCAGTTTATGTCTAAAAATCATATCAGTCCTGATTACCGTCATTTTATATGGACGAATGATAGAAATATATCTTTATGTCTCTGTGGCACCTATTCCGTTTTCAACATTTACGAACAGGGAATGGGGAAGTATTGGAAATAATTATGTGAAGGCATTATTAGCGTTGGGATTCCAGGGATTTTTTATGATGGTATGTGTTGCGATTTATGCAGTTCTGGTAAATGCTATTACAGTTGCGGATAATCTTCATACAGCTATCTGGTCAGTTGCAGCATATACAGTTATTTTATGTTTCAGCCTGTTTAAGACCAGTTCCCTGGCAAAATCAATCTTCAATGCACATTAGGAGGAAACAAGAATATGGCATATGTTCCAGTGCCGAAAGATTTTTCAAAAATAAAGACAAAATTAGCACTGAATTTAACTAAAAGACAAATTATATGTTTTTCTCTGGCAGGAATTTGTGGTGTTCCGGTCTATTTGCTGACAAAAGCAGGACTGGGAACAGATGTGGCAGCAACGCTTATGATCATAGTGATGCTGCCATTTTTCTTTTTTGCAATGTATGAAAAGGATGGATTTCCAGCAGAGAAAATATTGCTTCACATTATCCGGCAGAAATTTTTAAGACCTGGAATCAGGTTCTATCGTTCCCAAAACTTATATGACCGGATTATAGAGTACGATAAATTAGAGAAAGAGGGTGCATGGCTTGAGAAAAAGGCAAAAGAAGCCAGGGAAGCGAGAAATCCGTTCCATTTCCTTAAAAAAGCAGACCGAAAAAAATAAGAAACAGAAAACCGGACTTACGAAAGAAGAAAAAAAGCGTCTGAAAGAACTTCGGATGATAAAAGCGGAGAATCAGAAGAAGAGGAAGCCTTTTACAGCGCAGGATACGATTCCATATAAGGAAATATATAAGGATGGTATCTGCAGGACGGATGATAACTATTATTCAAAAATGGTGCAGTTTTACGATATAAATTACCAGTTAGCGCAGAATGATGATAAAGCGGCTATTTTTGAGAACTATTGTGAGTTCCTGAATTCATTTGACAGCTCTGTTGAGGTACAAATTACATTTCTTAATCAACAGGTGAATTTTGATGAGTATGCAAAAAATATTGATATTCCAGAGCAGGATGACTGTTTCAATGATATTCGGAAAGAATATTCGGATATGTTGAAAATGCAGCTTTCCAAAGGAAATAATGGGCTTGTAAAAACAAAATATATTACATTTTCCATTAAGGCGGATAATCTGCGAAATGCAAAATCCAGGCTGGAGAGAATTGAAGCCAGTGTATTGAATAATTTTAAGGTGATGGGAGCCATGGCAGAGCCTTTAAATGGGGTAGAACGTCTGAAAATCTTGCATGATGTGATGAATATGGACACAAAAGAATCTTTCCATTTCCATTATGGGATGGTTGCAAAAACAGGTCTGCAGACAAAAGACTTTATTGCACCTACCGGATTTGATTTTCGCAATGACAGCTATTTTCGGATGGGACAGACTTTTGGATGCGTGTCATATTTACAGATTACATCACCAGAACTTACGGATAAACTGCTGGCAGATCTGCTGGATCTGGAAGAGAATCTTATCATCAATATGCACCTGCGTCCAATTGATCCCAAGGCAGCTATTAAAAGCCTGAAAAGTACGCTGTCAAATATTCAGAAAATGAAAATTGAAGAACAGAAGAAAGCGGTCAGAAGCGGATATGATATGGATATTATTCCAACGGACATTTCTACATACGGAGAGGATGTGGAGGGATTGCTCAATGAAATCCAGTCCAGGAATGAGAAACTTTTTGAACTTACTTTTTTGCTGATGAATACAGCGGACAATAAGAGAAAACTGGACAATATTGTGTATCAGACTGCAGGAATCGCCCAGAAATATAATTGCAATATACGGAGACTTCAATATCAGCAGGAACAGGGACTTGTGGCATCACTACCACTGGGAATGAACCAGACTGGAATACAGAGAATTATGACTACGACTTCTACAGCAATCTTTGTTCCGTTTACCACACAGGAACTTTTCCAAGGCGGTGAAGCTCTTTACTATGGCTTAAATGCACTGTCAAACAATCTCATTATGGTGGATCGGAAACGATTGAAAACACCTAACGGCTTGATTTTGGGTACTCCTGGTTCCGGTAAGAGTTTTGCAACGAAAAGAGAAATTCTCAATGTTTTCCTGATTACAGACGATGACATTATTATCTGTGACCCGGAGGGAGAATATTTTCCGCTGGTAAATGCCTTAAATGGTGAAGTTATTAAAATCAGTGCAAAAAGTAATGATTACATCAATCCTATGGAAGTGAACCTGGATGTTATTTATCATCCGGAGAAATACAGGATTAATGGCGATGTGGAGGATATTGATACCATTATTGCTGATAAAGCAGAGTTTATCACATCTTTCTGCGAGGTCATTATGAAGAAACCTCAAAATGCAGAATTAAATGGTGATGAGGTTTCCATGATTGACCTGTGTGTAAAAGACATTTATAAAAAATATCTTTACAATGATCCAAAACCGGAAAATATGCCGACTTTGCAGGATTTCTATGAACGTCTGAACTTTTATGCACCAGATAAACCAGCAGCACAGAACATTGCCAACAGTCTGCAGTTGTATGTAACAGGATCGCAGAATGTATTTAACCATCGAAGTAATGTTGATACGCAGAACAGAGTGGTATGCTTTGATATCCGGGAACTTGGAACCACATTACGAAAAGCAGGGATGTTGATTGTCCAGCATATGGTTTGGACAAGAGTATCACAGAACCGCAGTCGCAGGAAATCAACCCGTTATTATGTGGATGAATTTCACCTTTTGCTGAACCAGCCACAGACTGCTAATTATTCTATTGAAATGTGGAAGAGATTTCGTAAGTGGGGTGGAATCATTACAGGAATCAGCCAGAATGTAACAGATTTTCTTGGCTCTCTGGCAGTAGAAAGTATTGTGGGAAACAGTGATTTTATCCTGATGTTAAATCAGCACAGTGGGGATCAGAAGATCCTTGCGGAGAAATTGAATATTTCCAAACATCAGATTTCTTTTGTAAATAACAGTAATGCAGGAGAAGGGCTGCTTTTTTACGGAAATGTAATCATACCTTTTGCAGACAGATATCCGCAGGATACCAGAACCTATGCTTTGATGAGTACTAAACCGGATGAGATTCAGACTTAACGGACAAAAAAGCAGAGGTGAGGTACATTGGGAAAACAAAAATATACGGCGAAAGAGAAGAAAGTCAGCCGTATGACCAGAAATGGTCTGGTTGAGGAAAATCTTGCAACAAAGGAGACCAGAAAAGTTACAAACAGCGATCAGGAGTTGTCTTATAAACAGAAGGATGTAGAACAGGCATTTATTACTTCTGAAAAGAAGAAAAACTCTCATAAAAAAGCTGAAAAGAAACAATTTTCCGAAAAAGTTCAGGAGGGAAATCCTGCGAAAAAAGAAGAGGCTGCAAACAGTCCTCCGGGAAAACGAAAAACACAGGGACGGTACAGATACCGGGACAAGCCTGCAGGTGTTTCTGTGGATTCAGCGGTAGAAATACGTGAGCGCAAAGAAAAACACAGGAGCCAGTATCAGCGACAGAAAAAGAAACAGCAGAGCCTGCAGTTTGGAAAACTGGAGACAGATGGAAGTCTGAAGAAAGAAAAGAAAACTTCGTCTGAAACAGATGGAGGATATTTTCAGGCAGAGAAGAATGATGTTTCTACAAATCGAAAAAAAAGAACGCAGAAATATAGCCGAAAAACAATAAAAACTTATCAGGAAGTGGATAAGGCTGCAAGAAAACAGGAAGCTGAAAGGCAGAACAAAATTCCGAAAGATTCTGTTTATATCAAGAAAACAAATGAGGAACAGAAAGCAAAGGTAAAGTATCATTTATATTTCGATAAAAAAACAGGGAAAACGGATGGTAAAAAGAAAACATTGTCTTCTGTTCCCCAAAAAGTATTAAAAAATGCAGTATATCAGAAAACAGGCGAGGAAGAGGAGGAAAACAGTGCTGTAGATGCAGCGCATAAGCTGGTGCGTTCGAGTGAGTGGATATTACAGGAACATAGCAGTCGAAATATCCGGAAGAATCGCAGTCAGATACATAAAGAAAACCGTTTAGAGCAAAAAGTCTGGAAGAGTGCATCCCGGTATCAATATCAGAAATATCTGGAAGAACATCCGGAGATGCAGAAAAAGCTGGTCAGAAAATTAATACAGAAGCAGCGGATTAAACGAGAGTATCAGAAAGCATATCGGGCTGGAAAGATTGCAAAAGAAACAAAGGACACCTCAATTCGGTCAGTGAATCTTGCTACTAAGATTGCAAGAAAGGCACAGGAAGTATTTGCAAGAAATGCAGCTACTTTGATCTCATTGGGGCTGTTGTTGATTTTGCTTCTTTCTGTAATGACAGGATTTGCTTCCTGTTCGGCTATGTTTTCTAATGGAATTTCTACGGTGATAGCTTCCAGTTACATTGCTGATCCGGATGAGATTGAAAAAGCAGAGTTGTATTATACGCAGTTGGAAGCCAGTCTCCAACAGAAAATAAACCAGATGGAAGCCCGGTATCCAGGAAAAGATGAATACAGATATAACATTGGTGAAATTGGCCATGATCCCCATACATTGATCAGTTATCTGACTGCCAGGTATGGGGATTTTAAGTTTGATGAGATAAAAGGAGAACTGGAAACAATTTTTTCTTTACAGTACGGAATCTCCATAGAGGAAAAAAGTGAAACCCGGCAGGAAACATCTACAATACAGGTAGGGCAGTCATTGGGAAATGTTGTGACCAGTGGGTACTGTAACTGTTCCATCTGCTGTGGAGTATGGAGTGGAGGGCCGACTGCTTCAGGGGCAATGCCGCAGGCTAATCATACGCTTGCGGTTGATGCTGCAAACCCATTTCTTCCAATGGGTACGAAAGTAGTGATGAATGGGATTGAGTACACCGTAGAAGATACTGGAAACTTTGCTCAGTATGGTGTCCAGTTTGATGTTTATTATGATAATCACGCAGTAGCTGAGGCACATGGTCATCAGACCTGGGAATGTTTTCTGGCAGAGGGCAATCAGAACTCTGTGGAAGTTACCCGTACAGTAACTGCAGATGTACTGAATGTTTCTGTTCAGGCAAAATCGCTTAGAAGTGTTATTCTGTCCAGAATGGAAGAGGATGAGCAGGAAATTTATGAAGAGGTCTATTCCAACAGAGGAAATTTACAGACATATAAAACTCCGGTTGAGTTAAACTGGTATGCCTATATCAGTACCTATTATGGGTATTCTGTAAACAATGGAACCGGGCAGACACAACTTCACAGAGGTGTGACGGTTAATGTACGACAGGGAACAGAAGTGAAGTCAGCGATGAATGGTTTTGTTGTAGATGTAGGATATAGCGGAACTTTTGGAAATTATGTAGTTACGCAGGATAAAAAAGGTGTGCAGATTAAATACGCTTATCTGCAGAGCATTTCGGTAGCAAATGGTCAGGAAGTAACAACAGATACTGTAATTGGTACAACGGGAAGTACAGGAAGTGCAACCGGAAGCCAGTTATATTTGGAACTGGTCAAAGATGGGGAATATTATAATCCTGTTTTTTATATCAGTACCGGAGATAGCGGGCTGTATGGTGGAGGCGGCAGTTATGATGATGAGACTGTGCGGAGATTATTTGCGGAAGCAGACAAATATCTTGGTATGCCGTATGTATGGGGCGGTTCCAGCCCGGAGACTTCTTTTGACTGTTCTGGTTTTGTAAGCTATGTGTTTACCAATTCGGGTGTCTGCAATATGGGAAGACTTACTGCACAGGGAATTTATGACATTTGTATGCCTGTATCACCAGAAGAAGCAAGGCCAGGAGATATTATCTTTTTCACTGGGACGTATGATGCGGGAGAGCCGGTTACCCACGTAGGAATTTATGCCGGAGATGGACAGATGATCCATTGTGGAAATCCAATTCAGTATACGTCCATTAATTCTGCATACTGGCAGTCTCATTTTTATGCTTTTGGCAGGCCATAAGGAGGGGCGTATTTGAACATTGAACGAATAAAAGAAGAACTTGCAAGAACCTACGTTAAGATTGAAAAGCTACAGAAAAAAGCAAGGGATCTGGAAGAACAGAAGAAACAGGCAGAGGATATGGAGTATCTGAAAATTATCCGAAGCAATGGAGTTTCCGCAGAGGAACTTCAGTTGATGATTGATATCAGCAAGGAGGAACAAAAAAAGATATTGGAAACCAGAGAAAAGGAGCAGACAGAAAATGAAGAAATTTCATAAAAGAGCAGCTGTATTTTTAACCGCAGCTACGATAGCAGGACTTCCGGTAGGAGCTTTCTTTTATAGTTCGCCCGGAAGTCTGACTGTATGGGCAGATAATGTAGAAGTGGAATCATCAGAAGAAAGTAGCCCGGAAGATGTTGATTTTTCAGATGGATCAGAAGCTGAAATTCTTGCAAATCCAGTGGAACAGGCACAGGAAGATGCAGGAAATGATGTGACGGAAACACCGGAAGTAGGGATTACCTTTACAGAACCCGAAGGCTGGCAGACAGATACGGCAACCGTAAAAATTCAAGTGGAAGATACAAAGAATACAGGTGCTTTTTCTATTGCAAAAGTAGAAGCAAGACTTTCAGAAAATGGAGGATGGTCAGACATAACCGGAAATATGGAAGTATCCATCTCTTCTAATTGTAGTGTTTATGTGAGAGTTACCGATCAGAATGGAAATACTTATGAGCAGAATCGTTACATAGAGTGTTTTGATAAAACAAAACCAACTATTATTGCGGCTGCGAAGAACGGGATACTGATCGTGCAGGGAGTTGATGCGGAATCGGGAATTGCTGCTTTGTATGTCAATGGAAATGAATTCACAGAACTGGCGAATAATACATTAAATGTCCGTTTGCAAAAAGCGGATACTTCCTATGAATACTTTACCCTGCAGGCAAAAGACAAAGCAGGAAATATGTCAGAGATCTATAAAGTAGGAAACCCTTATTATGAAAATCCAGATGCAGTAAAAGAGAATACAGAGGTTTCAGGAACGGAGCAGAATGCAGCTTCTTTGCCAGTCGATGGAACTGCAAGTAAGCCCACCAGTGCTACGGCAACCGTAACGGAACATCAGACAACGAACGAGACTGCTACTGCACCAACAGAACCAGAAAACACAGGAAATGAAACGGATACAGAAGCAGATACCGGACGGGTGCAGGGAGAAAGTTCTGCTTCCGGCATGACAACAGGAACAGTTCAGGACAAAGGGGGAAAGGAATTTTATACGATCAAGACAAAAAGTGATAAGGTTTTTTATCTGATCGTAGATAAGGATAAAACGGATGAAAATGTTTATCTTCTTACAGAGGTAGGCGAAAATGATCTGTTGAACTTTACGGATACCAACATGGTCACACTTCCACAGAACCAGGCTATTGCAGAATCCGCACTGCCACTTGAAACAGAGAAGATCACAGAGACACCGGAACCAGAAGTTACGATCATACCGGAAGAAAAGGAAGAACCTGAGAAGAAAAGCAATAATTCCGGCACGATTTTATTAATGCTGCTGGTTCTGGCAGGAGTTTGTGGTGCTTACTATTATTGGAAATTTATGAAAGGAAGAAATACTTCTTTTGATTATGAAGAGGACGAGGACGACGATGAGGAGGAAGATACAATTCGTGAGGATGATGAAGAATTAGAAGAATATGAAATGGAAGGTGAAGTAGAAGACGAAGAATCAGAGGAATAACTTTGTTTCACTTAATTACAGCGACAGGTGCAGAAAGGAGATAGAAAATTGCAGCTTGTAATTGCGGAAAAACCCAGCGTAGCCAGAAACATTGCGAAGGTGCTTCATGCCACAAACGTAAAAGATGGCTACCTGGAAGGAAAAGAGTATCTAGTTTCCTGGTGTATTGGGCATTTGATTGAACTGGCCAGTGCAGATCAGTACCGGGATGACTGGAAAGCATGGAGATATGAGACACTTCCCATGATCCCGGAGAATTGGAAATATCAGATTAAAGAAAGTACCAAAGGGCAGTTTCAGATTTTAAAGGAACTGCTTCACAGAGCAGATGTCACAGAAATTATATGTGCAACAGATGCAGGAAGAGAAGGGGAGTTGATTTTCCGTCTGGTATATAACCAGGCAGAATGTAAACTTCCCTTTAAAAGACTGTGGATTTCTTCCATGGAGGAAAAAGCAATTCTGGAAGGATTTCAGCAGATGAAAGATGGACATGAATATGATGATCTTTATTATTCTGCGGTGGCGAGAAGTGAAGCAGACTGGCTGGTGGGAATTAATGCCACCAGACTGTTTACGGTGCTGTACCACCATCGGTTGATTGTAGGACGAGTGCAGACACCTACACTTGCAATGCTGGTGGAACGGGAAAAGAACATCGAGAACTTCCAGAAAGAGAAGTATTATCTGGTTCATCTTCTGATGGATGGATTGGATGCTGTAAGCAGCCGGATAAAAGAGAAAAGTACTGCCGTTCAGATGATGGAGGATATGAAGGATGAAACTGCACAGATTCTTTCAGTAAAGAAAGAGAAGAAAAAGGTACAGCCGCTGAAATTATATGATCTGACCACACTGCAGAGGGAAGCAAACCGTCTTCTTGGATTTACAGCACAGCAGACCTTGGACTATACCCAAAGCCTTTATGAGAAGAAACTGGTAACGTATCCAAGGACGGATAGCCGATATCTTACAGATGATATGGAAGAAAATACTCTTCTGGTTGTTGGGGCAGTAAATAGTATGTTTCCTGAAATGTCAATAAAGGGTTCAGAACCAGAAATAAAGCGACTTTTGAACAGTAAAAAGGTATCAGATCATCATGCAATTATACCAACGCTAGAAATTGCAAACACAGATTTAAAAGCACTTCCGGGTGGAGAAAAGGAAATTCTCATATTAATTACAGCCAAATTATTGTGTGCAGCGGAAAAGGAATACATATATGAGAGTATCAAGACTGAAATTTCCTGCCATGGAGAACTATTTACTGCATCTGGAAAGAAAGTTCTCCAATATGGATGGAAAGAAGTGGAAGAACGGTTCTTTAAATCATATGGGAAAAACGCAAAAAGACCAGAAGATGAGGAAAGTGATTTTCCAGATATAAAAATGGGACAGGTATTTGAAAGTGTTGATGTGAAATTTAGTGAACATTTTACAGCACCGCCGAAACATTATACGGAGGATACACTTCTTAGTGCCATGGAACACGCTGGTAGCTCGGAAATGACAGAAGACGCAGAGAGAAAAGGTCTTGGGACTCCGGCTACTAGGGCGGCGATTATTGAGAAGCTGGTCGAGAAAGGTTTTATTGAGCGTAAAAAGAAGCAAATATTACCGACAACAGATGGAAGAAATCTGATCAGGATTCTTCCGGAAATGATCAAATCGCCAAAACTTACAGCAGAATGGGAAAATGATCTGACACTGATCGCCAAAGGTCAGAAAAATGCAGAAGAGTTTCTTTACGGAATTGAAAAAATGGTTACCAAACTGGTAAGTGATAATGGAGAGCCAGTGGAAGAATACCAGAAACTATTTTCGGATGATCGAAAAGAGATTGGAAAATGCCCAAGATGTGGCAATAAGGTTTATGTGGGGAATAGAAATTATTATTGTTCAGGAAACGATTGTAATTTCACTTTATGGAAAAATAACCGATTTTTTGAATGCCAGGGAAAAACACTTGATGAAGCAACTGTCAGGAAGCTGCTGAGTGAGAAGCAGGTGCATTTCAAAGATCTGGTATCAGAGAAAACAAAAAGAAAGTATGAAGCAACTATAAAGATGGAGGTTTCAGAAAACGGAAATCCCAAGTTTCAGTTAATTTTCCCAGAACGGAAGAAAGGAAAAAAGAATGAAGAATAAAAAGAATATGAGAAGATTTTTGTCGGGATTCCTGGCAATGCTTACAGTATTATCCACAATTTTATCACCAATGCTGTCTTATGCGGCAGATGTGGTACCAGCACCAGAAGAGCCACCGTTATATGAAGAGGTAAAAAATGAGCTGGATGCAGATGAGGTGGTAAAAGCAAAAGATCTGGAACTGGAAACAGGCAGGATTTTTGAAGTGGAGAAAGATTTTACCGGACTGGAAATACCAGATGAAAAAAAGGTAAAGATCACTTTTCATGAGGCAAAAAATGAGGAAAAGCAGGACTTTACAACAGATCACGAAGATACATACAAAGCTGTTTATTATGTAGAGCCAGTAAGTGGACATCCAATTTATCAGATCAATCGTAAGCTGATTGTAAAGGAAGCTGCGGCGCAGGTTACTGAATCTGAGAATCAGGAATCTGTAAGCAATCAGGAAGATGAGAATGAAGCAGAAGGCGAGGAGCCAGCCATAGGCACTGCAGAGAGTGAAGAACCTGTGCAGGATGAGGTAAATGCAGAAATTCCGTCAGAGGATGAAATCTATGAAGAAGTAACTCCGACAGAAATTCCGGTTGAGGAAGAGCCAATAGATACACCAATCCCGGGAAACCCGTCTGAGGAAGTTTCAACAGAAGAACCAGCCATAGATAATCCGGATACAGACAGCACATTTGAAGAAATTGCAGATACAGATCCGGAAGAAATGCCAGAAGCGACAGACGATTCTTTTACAGACGGAACAGAGAAAACAGAAGATGCAGATGGAAATTATCAGGTAAATATTGTTCGTGGAGAGGAATTTCATATTGAGCTGAACCATGAAGATGGACAGTATCAGCCAGGAGAAACCGTTGTATTTTCCGGAGATATGCCGCAAGGCAGCTTAATTGCAGTAGGAACAACAAAAGTACAGGCAAACCAGACAGAGAATACAGAAGATTTATTATATTCAGAGGTGACTTATCACGAAGAATCGGATAAATTCAGTTTTGAAATGCCAGCAGATGACATTGACCTAAGTGTTTCCACGGATCAGGCAGAGAACGGTATCATGTTACTTGCAGCCGATACTCCATGGGATGATGCAACAAATATTGAAGCAAATAAATATTACTATTATTCAGATGGCCAGCTTCATCCGTTTGATACAGTTATGGGACAGGGTGGAAATGACAGCTACAAATATGTTCGTTACAAAGCAGGCGGAAAGACTTATACAGTAAATGCGTATTGTATGCAGCACTCCATGCAGTCACCTCCAAGTGGGACAACATATAAAAATATGGTTGAACTGGATGAGGGCGGAGATGATAAGTATCTGCGGAAAGCTTTGTTCTATGGATATGGCGGTCCTGGATGGGGACATACATTCAACGGGTACAATGTAAAATCCATCATGGAAAAATATGGATGCAGTTCTGAGACAAGAGCCATGCAGCATTACCTGGTTGATTATTTATATGATGGCGAATCCGGATTTGGAGGTGCACTTTCTACAACAGCAAAAAATATGCTGAAAGAGATTAAAGCAGCTCTTGCTAAAATGCCTGATCCGACAGCAATGAAACTTCTTCCAGGACTTTCCGTTAATGCAACGGGAAAGGAAACAGAAAGTTTTACCTGGAAGGCAAATGAAGCATTTACCATTACCATTCATCTGGAGAACGGAGTAAGCCTTGTTAATGAAACCACAGGAAAAACGGCATCTGGAAATGTCACCGTAAAGGGTGGAGAGAAATTCCATCTTGTAGCTACAACAGCCAATATGGGCAGTCTGAAAGGAAAGTATGCGATCACTTCCAATTTTCCCCTGGATTTCCATGCAATGCTTTTAAAACTGGAGAGTTCACAGGACATTGGTTTTGGCTACTATACAGATTCCTCTGACCTGCAGATTACAGTTGACTGGCCGGAAGAAGCAGTTATTGAAATTACAAAGAAAGATGGAGATACTGGAAAAAATCTAGCTGGAGCCGTGTATGGGGTATATAGTGATAACGCCTGCACAAAGCTGATTGTTAAGATGCCGCCAACAGACAGCAATGGTTCTTCACGTGTAACTCTTACCAAGACACAGGATACTGTTTACTTAAAAGAGATTACAGCACCGGAAGGTTATGTTGTCCAGGCTTCTTCGTATGGAGTGAAATTAGTAGTTGGCAGTACAACCAAACAGACTGTAACGGACAAAGAGCAGAAAGGAAATCTGACCGTTTATAAAGAGGGAGAAGTTTTTGTAGGAGCTGTATCTGATGAAAATGGAACTTCATTCCAGTACGAGAAACGCCGTCAGAAAGGAGCCGTTTATAACGTATATGCTGCCGAGGATATTGTAACAGCAGGTGGAAAAACAGTTTACAAAAAAGGCGCAGAAGTAGCGAAAAATCTGATCACAGGTGAGGACGGTTCTGTAACGGTAAAGAATCTTCCGCTTGGAAGCTATAATGTAACAGAAGCACAGGCCCCGGAAAATTTTTATAATGCAAAAGAAACAAAAAAAGTAACCATTTCTTATGCAGGGCAGACTGCAGAAGCGGCTTTCTCAGAGACTACCTTTACAAATGACCGTCAGAAAGCAGTGGTGCAGGTGATAAAGAAAGACAAAGATACTGAAAATACACTATCCGGAGGGCATTTTGCTCTGTTTGCAGCGCAGGATATGAAAACTGTGGATGGAAAAGTAGCAGTAAAAAAAGATGCTCTGATTGAGACTGCAATTACTGGTACTGATGGAAAAGCAGCATTTAAAGCAGATCTTCCAGTGGGATTTTCTTATTATGTAAAAGAAGTCCAGGCTCCGGCTGGTTATGTCAGAAATGAGAAAGATACTTATTCTTTCCAATTCAGTTATACCAATGATGAACAGGCAAAAATTTCTTTCAGTCATACTTTTGTGAATGACAGGGTCAGTGCTGCAATCTCTTTGAATAAAAAAGATGCCGAGACAAAAGAAAATAAGGCACAGGGAGATGCTTCCCTGGAAAATGCGGTGTATGGACTTTATGCAAGAAACGACATTACCCATCCAGATGGAAAGACAGGCGTTATTTATAAAGCCGGAAGCCAGATTGGTACGCTAACTACCGATAAAGAAGGAAAAGCAAGGATAGAGAATCTTTATCTTGGAGAGTATTACATCAAGGAAATTACCCCATCCGTAGGATATCTGGCAGACGAGCATGAATATGATCTTGTATGCAGTGATGAAGGTGATCTGACAGCGGTTGTAGAAAAAGAGTGTACCTCACTGGAAACGGTGAAGAAACAGCCGTTTGAACTTATTAAAGCTGCCAATAATGGAGACACAGATGCTGCATTACTATCCGGAGCTGGATTTAGTGCATATTTGGTATCTTCTTTGGTGGTAAAAGAGGATGGAAATTATGTTTTTTCCTCTGCAGAGCCGGTTGTGATCGGTGAAAATGGAGCAACGGAAATTTTTACAAATGAGAAAGGCTATGTAAAATCCATTGCAATTCCATATGGAACATATCTGGTGAGAGAAACTACAACACCCCATAATTACAAACCTGTAGATGATTTTATTGTCCGGATTACAGAGAATAAACCAACAGAGCCGCAGACATGGAGAGTTCTTTTGGATAAAGAATTTTCTGCAAAACTGAAAATCATTAAACAGGATGACGAGACTAAAAAATCAGTTTTAATTCCGGGAACAGAGTTTAAAATTTATGATCTGGATCATGAAAAATATGTAGGGCAGGTAACTACATACCCGACAACCATTACACATACCTCTTATTTCACAGATATAGACGGATATCTGATCTTGCCGCAGAATTTAAAAATCGGTCATTATAGAATCGAAGAGGTAACAGCACCGGACGGTTATACCATTAACAAAAATTATGTCGAAATACAGGTGGACACCAATACCCTGTATCAGACTGATCCGGTATCAGGTGATGTAATCATTGAAGTTGTATATGAGAATCATCCGGTGAAAGGAAAACTCACTGTACAGAAAAAAGGAGAGGTTCTTTCGACCTATAAGAATGATTTTAAGTATGAAGTTCAGAATCTTTCCGGTGCAGTATATGAAGTGTATGCTGCAGAGGATATTTATACAGCTGATTTCCAGAAAGATGACACAGGAAAAAGAATCCTGGAATATGCAAAGGGTGCAAAAGTTGCAGAACTGACAACGGATGAATCCGGAAAAGCAGATCTTGATAATCTGCCTTTAGGAGAATACAAAGTGGTAGAAAAGACTGCACCAGAGGGATTTGTATTAAATAAAGAAGAACAGAAGATTTCTTTCGTCTATGCAGACCAGGATACACCAGTGATCTCACAGAGTGCAGAGTTTATAAATGACCGCCAGAAAGTAGAAGTGTCAGTTGTGAAAAAAGATGCTGAAAATGAGAAAGGGCTTTCTGGAGCAGAGTTTGGTCTTTACGCAAAAGAGGATATAAAAGCAGGGGATAAGGTACTGGTAAAAGCAGACGAACTGCTTACAAAAGCGGTAACAGGTGAAGATGGAAAAGCTGTTTTTGAGCAGGATCTGCCATTTGGAACTTATTATATAAAAGAACTGGCAGCACCAGATGGTTTTGTATCTTCTGATGAGCAGATTGAGGTGACTGCGAAATATCAGGGACAGGAAGTAAAAACAGTAAAACTGGAAACTGTTTTTAGGAATGCGCCGACAACAACTGAATTTACGAAATCAGATATTACAACAGGTGTGGAACTTGACGGAGCAACACTGACGATTTTGGATTCAGACGGAAAAGAAGTAGAAAAATGGACTTCTGTAAAAGGAAAAGCTCATGTAATAAAAAGACTCCATGTGGGAAAAACCTACACACTTCGGGAAGAGTTTGCACCATATGGTTATCTGCAGGCGGAGGAAGTGAAATTTACAGTTTCTGATACTGCAGATGTTCAAAAAGTAGAAATGAAGGATGCTGTTCCGGTTGGACGAATCATCATCAATAAAAAAGGTGAATTTGTCAAGGAAGTTACCTGGAAAGATATGCTGGCAGGCGGCATGGACGCAGCATTTGGCTATGTTACAGGTTCTTTGAAAGATGTTACTTTTGAAATTTATGCAGCGGAGGATATCAAGGCTGCAGATGGGGAAAGCAGTGATTATTATAAAAAGGACGAATTGGTAGCAACAATTACGACAGATGCTCTTGGATATGCAAGATCAGAAGATCTTCCTTTAGGCAAATATTATGTAAAGGAAAAAGAGACGGCGGATGGATATGTTCTGGATGGAGAAATCAGAGAGGTTGATCTGACTTATCGTGATCAGAATACTCCGGTTGTGACTTATGATGAGGACTGGCAGAATAACCGCCAGAAAGCAAAAGTAACTGTAGTTAAGAAAGAAAAAAATACAGACCGTGTTCTGGAAGGCGGAGTATTTGCACTTTATACAAAGAATGATATTTTAAATGCAGAAGGCGAAGTAATCCTGAAAGCAGATACCATGATCGAGCAGAAAGCTACGGATCAGGATGGAAGGATTGTATTTACGGCAGATCTTCCAATCAATGGCAACTACTATGTAAAAGAAGTGCAGGCTCCTGCTGGATTTGTGACAACAGAAGAAATCAAGGAATTTGATTTTGCTTATGCGGGAGAAGAGGTTGCAGAAGTATCCTTTGAGTTCACTTATGAAGATGAGCCAACTACTTTTGAAATCACAAAATCAGATATTACAACCGGGGAAGAATTACCAGGTGCAAAACTGAAAGTATCCGATTCAGAGGGAAACGTTGTGGATGAGTGGACATCCGGAAGCACACCACACATCATTAAGGAACTGGAAGTTGGAAAGAAATATACATTAACAGAGACAATTCCTGCTGATGGCTATGCAACTGCAGAATCCATTACGTTTGTAGTAGAAAATACTGCAGATATACAGAAAGTAGAAATGCAGGACGATACAACAAAAATTCTGATCAGTAAGGTGGATATGACAGATGGAAGCAGCGAGGTCAAAGGTGCGAAGCTGTATATCCTTAATGAAAACCAGGAAGTTATGGAAAGCTGGACGTCTGGTGATCAGCACCATTATGTGGAGAAACTTCCAATCGGTACTTATACATTATTGGAGGAAACAGCACCGAAGGGTTACATTGTGGCAAATAAAGTGACATTTGAGATTAAGGACACCGGAGATATTCAGGGAACCAAAATGGAAGATGAACAGGCAATGGGCAAGGTGATCTTAAATAAAACAGATAAAGATACCAAGAAGCCAATGAAAGGTGTAGAATTTGCCCTTTGTGACAGTAAAGGTAAAGTTCTGGAAACTCTGGTAACAGACAGTGCCGGCCATGCAGAATCAAAGAATTATCCGATTGCGACTTTTAAGAATGGGCAGTATAAAAAAGCAATCACATATATCCTGAAAGAAACAAAAACACTGGATGGCTATCAGCTTGATGAAACCGAGCATAAGATTCAGTTTGAATATGTCAATGACCGTACTCCTGTGATTGAATATACTCTAGATCTGACAAATAAGAAAGCTCCGGAAAAAGACACTCCGGAAACATCAGAAAACCAGGGAGTCAGCACTCCTGTTTCCCATGGTTCTGATGCGACTTCTGTATCCAATTCACCAAAAACAGGAGATAATACAAATATTGCTATTTTTGTGCTGGCGATTGCAGTATCAGCAGGATGTCTGGGAACTGTAGTGACAGTTAAGAGAAAACGCAAATGATAATATAAATAGTGTTCTGGGGCTGTGGTTACTGCACAGCCCCATTTTGAAAAGGAGAAGAAATTGAAATTAGGAGCAAGAATAAGAAAAATCCGTATGTTTCGCAACATAACTCAAAAGGAATTGGGACGCAGGTTAGGATATGGGGAAAGTAGTGCGGATGTGAGAATCGCCCAATATGAAAGTGGACAGCGTACACCGAAGCAGGAAACGCTTATCCGGATAGCAGAAATATTGGAAGTTGATGTCCGGAATTTTTTAAGTCCTGGAATTGCGACAATGGACGAATTAATGGAAACTTTATTCTGGATGGATGAAGAAAATAGAGGGCTTTTTCATCTGTTCCTGCTAAATGATTCAGAAAGTGAAACAGTTGGAATCACAATAAGGGATAAAAAAACAATGTCTTATCTGCAGGAATGGATGGGGAAAAAGCAGAAACTGGGCGATGGAAGAATCACAGAAGAGGAATATCTGGAATGGAAACTGCATTGGCCAGAGGATAAGAGAAAAACAGAATATAAAACCGTATGAAGTAAAAAGGAATTGCTTTGCGGAGAGTTACCTGTTAGAATATTACTGGAGTAACCGTGTACAGGGTTGGTAAAAACCTCCTGGATTTTCAGATCCCGTTAAGGGATACAGAAGAAGGGAGGTGGAGCGAATGGATACATACGAAGTCTTGAGCTTATTGTTCTTAGGCGGTACGTTTCTGATTGCTTTGCTTGCCTATTTGGATAATAGGGACAACAAGCGAAAAAAATAGCCTACCCTGTCTGCCAACAGGATAGGCAGCTCTCTTTGAGAGCAAAATAAATTAAAACCTAATCCAGGAGCATCCACCTTGTGGGCGGTTACTCTTTTCAATTAGAATATAGCATTTTCTCTCCGAAAAGTAAAGTACATTTTATGCAGCCAATTCTAAAAAGAGTGGGCTGCTTTTTTATTGACAGGAGGGAAGTTAAATGTCTAAACTACAGGACATCCGAAACTTGGTACAGGAACATGCCGTATCAGTGAGCAGTTCGCCAGGGGATTGGATGGATTATATGGACACAGCATCAAGGTTATATCGTTATTCTTTTTCAGACCAGCTTCTGATCCATGCACAGCGTCCAGACGCAACAGCCTGTGCATCACTGGAACTATGGAATGAAAAGATGTTACGCTGGGTAAATCGTGGTGCAAGAGGAATTGCCCTGTTTGATGAAACCTGGCAGAATACCAAACTTCGTTATGTGTTTGATATTTCGGATACCCACATGGTAGCCGGAGGCAGAAGCCCGTATCTTTGGAAGATGCAGGAACACCAGAGAGAAGAGATCCTCACCCATCTGGCAGAAGTCTATGCTCTGGAAGAAAAGGATGCGGCAACTTTGCAGGACGCATTGATGGCGGTCGCAAGGGAAATGGTCAATGACAATCTGGAGGAATACCTGGATGGATTGGAATATGCTGTAGAAGGTACTTATCTGGAAGATCTGGATGAGGTGACGATCCGCAGTGATTTTCGTCAGCTGGCAACAGACAGTGTTTACTATCTGCTTTCCAGGCGATGCGGGCTTGACCCGATGGAACTTCTGGAAGAAGAGGATTTCATGCATATCACAGATTATAACCGTCTGTCAGTTCTCACCTTCCTTGGAAATGCGGCAAGCCAGCTCAGTGAGAGTATTCTGATTGATATTGGAAAGACCGTACATAAAATTTCTCTGGAAGAAGCGAGAAAAGAGGTTGAAAATTCCAATGAAAGGAATTATAATAACTTTACCACGTTAATTCGTGAAATCAAATACCAGGATGCAGAAACGAAAAAAGAAGAAAATATTGAAAATGAAGGAGGAACCGATTATGGAATTGACATATCATCGCAAGGGAGATTATCTGTTTCCGAATCTGACCGTCGAAGAGGAAGAAGTGACGATCGGGAAATATGGGATGCTGCGGAGGACATTTCTGAAAGAACACAAGAACAGCCTTTATCAGAGCCTGTTCCTGACCGGGAAGCTGAACCGTCATCTGGAGCAGATCGAGAAAGCAGCACAGGAGAGAATGGACAGCCAGATGGAGAAATTACTGGAGAAGAATCCGGCACCGGACAAGGAAGCAGATCCGATGGCATGGACAGCACACATGAACGCACTGATGGCAACAGCGGAAGAGAGCATCTTGACGGAATTGGTATACAGTTAGTCGAAGATACAAGAGAAGATGGATTGAGTAAAGCAGAGGAAGAGATCGCCTCTGCTTTATCTTTGCCCGAATATCCTACCGCAGATGAACAAAGACGGCAGATCGAGAAAAGGGCAGCTGCCCTTTATGCCGGAGAAATCCCGATTCCAGAGGAAGTTGTCGATGAGATCTTACGGACAGGAGGAAACCGGAAAGCCAGCCAGCTCCGGATCATCTATAATTTCATGAGTGAACAGACACCGGAGGAATATACGGAGTTTGTGAAGCGTGAATACCGTAAAGGTGGAAAAGGTTTTCAGATTGATGGAAATGAATATTCAGTCTGGTTTGATGAAACCGGGATGCAGATCGCAGTAGGGCATACGGTTACAGACCATATCTTAGATAAGGCATTTTTATCATGGGAAGATGTCAGCGGACGTATCCATCAGCTTTTAGATCAGGGTGAATATGCACCGCAGTCTGTATTGGATGCGGCAAGAAGTAATGCAGTAAAAGAACACGCCCAGGCTCTTGCCTATATGAAAGGGGATATGGCAGAAGGAGTAGCGGAGATTGTTTTCGACGAAGAGGACTTACCACATCTTCGCAGTATCTATCCAGAGATCACGGATTATCTGGAAGAAAAATTGGAAGATCCCCAGTGGCTTTCGGAACTGAATGAAAGACTGGATGCACTGGCAGAAGCCTATGAAGAAAATCATTCCATTATGCGTTTCCATCATTATAATCCTGTAAATATCTCAAAGCAGTTTCAGAAGTTTGCGGATGAGGTCATCCCTTATCAGGCAAGGGACGGGTTTGTGTGGAAAGAACATCAGATGTTTATTACGCAGGATGAGATAGATTCTTTTCTCGCAAGGGGTGGCCCTTATTCAAAAGATAGGCTCAAAACGTATTCTTTTTATCTGTTAAATGAAAATGAAAAATCCAGAACAGATTTTGTTAAAGAAAAGTATGGAGCTAATAAAAGGATTCATGCACTGCCTGATGTAGATGATTTTTATGTAAATTATGACAGGAAAGGACTGCTTCTTGCAAGAGGTGATGATAATAGCCCATATGCTTCAATTTCATTATCTTGGAAGAAAGTTGCCAATAGAATATCCTATTTGATAAGGAATGACCAGTTCCTGCAGGCAGAAGATTATGTTCATATGCCAGAATATGAACGGGAACAGATGGCGAATAAGATACTTAGTTTTTATGCTCGTCTTCCGGAAGGAATAGACAGACCATTTACCAATGACTTTTTGGGGGCTGTGTCGAGAGCAGAATTGATGGCAGTGTTGGAAAGAACAGAGCAGACAGAGGAACTGTTACAGAAGATGGATGCAGCATTGGCAGCTTTGCCATTAGATTTTGAGGCATATGGGACAAACTATCAGCAGAAAACAGAACTTCTTTCGGAACTCCACCAGTATGCAGAAGGAACCTATACGATTTTCCCGACACCGGAAGCAGAACCGTCTTTTGCGGAACCATCCGGACACCAGATGACCATGTTTGATTTCTTGGATACGAAGGCAGTGGCAGAACCGACCGTAGTAGATATGTCAGATGTGGAGGAAATAGAAGAGGAAGAGGTTACTGCCAAAGAAGATATTCCGGAAAGTCAGGAACAGGAAAAAGCTGTGTTAGAACCACACAACTTCCGTATCCAGGATAATGACCTTGGAGCAGGCGGTCCGAAAGCAAAGTATAAAGCAAATATGGAAGCCATCCATTTGTTACAGACGTTGGAGAAAGAAGAACGTCTGGCAACACCCGAAGAACAGAAAATCTTATCCCGTTATGTTGGCTGGGGTGCTATCCCACAGGCATTTGAGGAGAGTAACAGCAGCTGGGCGAATGAGTATCTGGAATTAAAGAATACTTTATCGCCGGAAGAATACAGTGCAGCAAGGGCATCGACCTTAAATGCTTTTTATACGTCCCCGACCGTGATCCGAAGTATGTATGACGCACTGGAAAATATGGGACTGAAACAGGGAAATATTCTGGAGCCGTCCTGTGGTGTCGGTAACTTTATGGGACTGATCCCGGAGAGTATGGGCAAAGCCAATTATGTACGGTGTGGAACTCGACCCGGTTTCGGGCAGGATCGCAAAACAGCTTTACCAGAAAAATAAGATTGCAGTACAGGGATTTGAGGAAACCAGTTATCCGGACAGTTTTTTCGATTGTGTGATAGGCAATGTTCCATTTGGGGCGTATCAGGTCAGCGACCGCAGATATGACCGGCATCATTTTATGATCCATGATTATTTTATTGCAAAATCCCTTGATCTGGTCCGTCCGGGCGGCGTAGTGGCTGTGGTAACTTCCAGTGGAACGATGGATAAGCAGAATCCGGCAGTGAGACAGTATATCGCAAACCGGGCAGAACTGCTTGGAGCCATCCGATTACCGAATAATGCGTTCCAGAGAAATGCTAATACCAGTGTTGTTTCTGATATTTTGTTTTTCCAGAAAAGGGACAGGGCATCCATTGAGGAACCGGAATGGTTAAATCTAAAGGAAACACCGGAAGGCTATTCGGTCAATGCTTATTTTGCAAAGCATCCGGAAATGGTGCTTGGTGAGTTTACTACAGAAAGTACCCAGTACGGAAAGCAGGAAGTGACCGTAAAACCAAAAGAAGGCATTACCTTAGAAGAACAGTTAAAAGAAGCTATTAGGAATATCCATGGCACGATCACGGAACTGGAACTTTCGGATACAGAGTTAGAAGAGGATGTTGTCTCTATCCCGGCAGACCCGGATGTAAAGAATTTCAGTTTTACCGTAGTGAATGAGGAAGTCTATTACCGGGAAAATTCTGTGATGAACCGCATGGAGCTTCCGGCAATGACAGCGGAACGTGTCAAAGGGATGGTGAAGATCCGTGATGTTACGAATGAACTGATCCGGTGTCAGATGGAAGAGGGAAGCGATGAGCAGATCACAAAGCTGCAGGAAAAACTCAATGAAGAATACGATACCTTTACAGCAAAATATGGTCTTATCAGCAGCAATGCCAATAAGAGGGCATTTAGTCAGGACAGTAGTTATTGTCTTTTGACTTCTCTGGAATTTCTGGATGATAAGGGAGAACTGAAACGGAAAGCGGATATTTTTACCAAAAGGACAATCCGCAGGGCAGAAACGGTAACTTCCGTGGATACTGCCAGTGAAGCACTTGCGGTTTCCATTGGTGAGAGGGCAGGCGTTGACCTTTCTTATATGGCACAGCTTTCCGGGAAAACAGAAGAGGAGCTTACAGAAGAACTGGCAGGGGTGATCTTTAAGAATCCGATCGGTGAAAAATGGGAGCCGTCGGACGAATATCTTTCTGGAAATGTGAGGGAGAAACTGCAGATCGCAAAACAGTTTGCAGAAGATCACCCGGAATATGAGGTGAATGTGCAGTATTTGGAGCAGGTACAGCCAAAAGATCTGGATGCATCAGAGATTGAAGCAAGACTTGGGGCAACCTGGATCTCCGAGGATTACATTACACGGTTTATGGCAGAGACATTCCACACTCCAAGATATTATGTAGGGAGCAAGGTCAAAGTCCAGTATGCCGAAGTGACCGGACAATGGAATGTTATGGGAAAGAATGTGGACAGCTACGGAAATACTCTTGTTACTTCCACATATGGAACGCAGAGAGCCAATGCCTACCGCCTTTTGGAAGATGCCTTAAACCTTAGAGATACCAAGATTTATGACACGGTACAGGATGCCGAGGGGGAACACCGGGAATTAAACCGGAAGGAAACGATGCTGGCACAGCAGAAGCAGGAGCTGATCAAAGAGGAATTTAAAGAGTGGATATTTAAAGACCTGCACCGACGGGAAGATCTCTGTAAGATTTATAATGAACGATTTAACAGCATCCGTCCACGGGAATATGATGGAAGCCATATTCAGTTTGTCGGCATGAACCCGGAGATCACCCTGATGCCGCACCAGAAAAACGCAGTGGCTCATGTGCTGTATGGAAATAATACGTTACTGGCACATTGCGTAGGAGCAGGGAAGACGTTCCAGATGATCGCAGCCGGTATGGAATCAAAACGGCTGGGACTCTCACAGAAGAATCTTTATGTTGTGCCAAACCATCTGACCGAGCAGTGGGGCAGTGATTTCCTACGTCTCTATCCGGGAGCAAATATCCTGGTGGCAACGAAGAAAGACTTTGAGCCGGCAAACAGAAAACGTTTCTGTTCCCGTATTGCGACAGGGGATTATGATGCCGTGATCATTGGACATACACAGTTTGAGAAAATTCCCCTTTCAAGAGAACGACAGATTGCCATGCTGGAAGATCAGATCGCAGATATTACGTTCTCCATTGAAGAAGCAGCACATCAGGCAGGGCAGAATTATACCATCAAGCAGTTGGAAAAAACAAAGAAAAGCCTGCAGGCGAGGATGAAGAAACTCAATGACCAGACCAGAAAGGATGATGTAGTAACTTTTGAACAGTTGGGTGTAGACCGGCTGTTTGTGGACGAAAGCCATAGTTTTAAGAACCTTTTTTTGTATACAAAAATGCGGAATGTGGCGGGTATCTCACAGACGGATGCACAGAAAAGTTCGGATATGTTTATGAAATGCCGGTACATGGATGAACTGACAGGCGGCAGAGGGATCACCTTTGCTACAGGTACTCCCGTATCGAACAGTATGACCGAGCTTTACACTATCATGCGTTATCTCCAGTATGACACACTCATGCGTATGGGCATGGGACATTTTGATTCCTGGGCGGCAACGTTTGGGGAGACAGTAACCGCAATCGAATTATCACCGGAGGGCTATACTTTAGTAGGACGATAAATAATGCGTTCCTAAATTGAAAATAGGCTATCAAAATCGGTCTTGGAACTTCAAAAAAATATTTTGATTTTCTTGAAAAACAGTTCCGCTTTGTATCCCTATTTTCTCCTATTGGTAGAGGGAGTAATACTTTTAATACCAAAACAGATTACATAAGGAAAGGAGGATAAGAGAATGTCAAGGACTTCAAAGATTACAGCACTCTATGAGCGTTTATCAAGAGATGATGACCTTAATGGTGAGTCAAATTCAATAACCAACCAAAAGCAATACTTGGAAGATTACGCCCGAAGAAATGGCTTCACGAATACTCGCCATTTTACTGACGATGGTTTTTCGGGTGTGAATTTCAATCGTCCGAGTTTTCAGGAGTTGATTAAGGAAGTAGAAGCAGGAAATGTCGCAACGATAATCGTTAAGGATATGAGCCGATTAGGGCGAAACTATCTGCAAGTCGGCTTTTATACGGAAGTTCTGTTCCCACAGAAAGATGTCCGTTTTCTTGCGATAAACAACAGTATCGACAGCAACAATGCTTCGGATAATGACTTTGCCCCGTTTTTGAATATAATGAACGAATGGTACGCAAAAGACACAAGCAATAAAATCAAGGCTGTGTTTGATGCCCGTATGAAAGACGGAAAGCGTTGCAGCGGTTCAATTCCCTATGGATATAACCGATTAGCAACCGACAAACAAACGCTTGTCGTTGATCCTGTGGCTTCTGAGGTGGTAAAGCGTATCTTTCTGCTTGCCAACGAGGGCAAAAGTCCGAGAACGATTGCTGAATTGCTTACCGAAGAAAAGGTTTTAATTCCGGCAGCACACGCAAAGGAATATCACCCCGAGCAGTATAACGGAATGAAGTTTTCAGACCCGTATCTTTGGGGAATGTCAACCATAAGAGGGATTTTAAGCAGACAGGAATATCTCGGTCATACCGTTTTGCGTAAATCGGTCAGTACGAATTTCAAACTGCACAAAAGGAAGAATACCGATGAAGATGAACAGTATGTATTTTATAATACACACGAGTCTATCATCTCGCAGGAACTTTGGGACAGCGTTCAGAAGCGAAAGAAACGAGCGAACAGGACAGCAGCCAAAGGTACGCATAGCAACCGTTTAAGCGGTTATCTGTACTGTGCGGATTGTGGCAGAAGAATGACCCTGCAAACGCATTACAGTAAAAAAGACCGTTCGGTGCAGTATTCTTACCGTTGCGGTGGGTATGCAAGCAAAGTAAACTCCTGCTCTGCCCATTCAATTAGTGCTGATAATGTTGAAGCCTTGATATTATCGGCTGTCAAACGATTATCAAGATTTGTTCTGAATGATGAGGAAGCCTTTGCAAAGGAACTTCAAGCACTTTGGAATGAAAAGCAGACAGAAAAGCCGAAGCAGAATAAATCGGAATTGCACCGTTTTCAGAAGCGATACGACGAACTTTCTAAACTTATTCGTGGCTTGTATGAAAATCTTGTTTCGGGATTACTGCCCGAAAGGCAGTATAAGCAACTGATGAAGCAGTATGATGATGAGCAGGCAGAACTGGAAACGAAGATTGAGGAAATGCAACAGGAACTGACCGAAGAAAAGACAAATACGGTTGATATTAAGCATTTCATTTCCTTGATACGCAAGTGCAAAGAGCCGACAGAAATATCCGATTTGATGTTTGCCGAACTCATTGACAAGATTGTGGTTTATGAAGCAGAGGGAGTGGGAAAAGCAAGGACACAAAAGGTTGATATTTATTTCAACTATGTCGGGCAGGTCGATATTGCCTATACGGAAGAAGAACTTGCTGAAATAAAGGCACAGGAAGAACAGATAGAAGCGGAACGATTGGCAAAACAGCGTGAGCGTGAAAAAGCCTACCGAGAGAAGCGAAAGGCGAAAAAACTCGCTGAAAACGGTGGAGAAATCGTCAAAACAAAGATATGTCCTCACTGTCAAAAAGAGTTTGAGCCTACAAGTAACAGACAGATTTTCTGTTCAAAAGATTGTTGCTATCAGGCAAGGCAGGATAAGACAAAAGCCGACAGAGAAGCAGAAAAAGGAAATCATTATTATCGTCAGCGTGTCTGTGCTGTGTGTGGCAGTACCTACTGGCCTACACACAGTCAGCAGAAATTCTGTTCCGAAGAATGTCAAAAACAAAATCACAACGAGAAATCTTTGGAATTTTACCACAAGAAGCAAAAGGAGAAATCAGGATGCAACGATTTATTACAGACGAAAGAACTGGTATCCAGTACGAACTCATCGGAGATTACTACTATCCCTGCTTGACGATAGAAAACGGAGAAACGCCTACGCTCACAAAATACGGAAGAATGAGGGAAAGATATTTGAGGGAGCATAGAAAAGTCTTATATTGCAATCTGCTTACAAGCGGAAAGTTATATGAACACCTTGCTGAAATTGATACTTCGGCGTGTGATATGGCGGAGTATCTGATAAAGGAAATGGCAAGAAAGCAGGGTGTGACGGAAGAACTGAAAGGAAAGGATATGATGAAATGGATAGGATTGATGAACAATATCCGAGCCTGTGTTGATGAGATTGTACTGAATGACATTGTGTATTCTTAACAGGATACCAGCCGAAAGAGAACTGCTGTCTTAATTGATGGCAGTTCTCTTTTTCGGGAAGTATTCAAGAAGTCATTAAGTTGTGAGTGTAATGGAAGTGGCGGAAAAGTATAACGCAAACAGGTATAAACCTCGTATCTGATATGCCATTCCCTTATATCTGGTTGTAACTTTTGTATGAACGCTATTGACAAGAAAACTTGGTATGAGTATAATTAAGGTGTGCAAAGAAAACTTGGAACGGAGGTATTCTTATGAAAAAGGAAGAAATCTTAAACGCAAGTAGAAAAGAACATCAAAATAAAGACTTGGCTGAAATGGAAATGATATATCGAGCAGGAAGTCACGCAAGTAGAGTGGGGGCTTTAGTGTGCTGTCTACTTTCTTTATTATCTTCTATGATTGCCCATACAATGATTTACAGTCCGTGGGTTATATATTTTAGTATTATTACGACACAATGGTTAGTTCGCTTTATCAAAATGAAACGAAGGAGTGATTTGCTATTGACCATTATGTTTTTCATTCTTTCCGTTTTGGCATTTGTTGGATTTGTTCGCCAAATGGTAGTGTAAAGTAGCCTATGAAAAATTGGAGCTGAAAAAATGGCTCCATTGGAA
>OGRB01000699.1_pt1 | contig 29679 bp, 36 predicted proteins | sample 1553371 | NCBI WGS metagenome assembly OGRB01 (sample SAMEA2580027, study PRJEB22360) | human gut metagenome | reverse complement strand
ATAATAGAAAAACTTTAAATTTATAAATTTAAAAAACTAAAATTGGTTATACATATTAATTTCATTATTAATAGCTTAGCTAGTTTACTGCCTGCAAATGATGCCTCCTCCTTTCTTGAGTCTGATATGACAAAGGTGATACCCCGACAATACGGCTGAAAGCAGAGTAGAAAGCACTTTTCGAAGCAAAGCCACAACTGCAAGGCAGCTCAGTCAGCGCACAACGTCGGGAACAGAGAAGTTCTTTGGCATATTCCACACGATACGTGTTCACAAGTTCCTTCAAATTACAACCGAAGTATTTGTTCACCACATTGCTCAGATAGGTCTGGTTTGTTTCAAGCAGTGCACTCAGTTTCTTCAGAGAAAGCGAGGTGTCAAGAAATACCTGACGTATCTCAAGCTGGTACAATATACCTTTATATATATTACAATCCACCTTGCGAATGTCTGTTTCCTTTCCGGCAAACTCCTCTTTCCATTGCCGCTCGGCAGCCTTGAAAAGCAAAGTCTTCTGTCGCTCGGAAGTAGCGGTCGTGCGTTTACGTCTCAGAAATAGATATTCCATCTGCTTTATGTTGTTTTCATTTAATTATACCGCTTCAAAGACCAGATATATTCCATATATAAAAAGGTCTTAAAAACGACATTTTTGTAGATCTCTTGATAAGAGATCTACAAAATGTATTAACACACATTATATCAACATATTACAGAGCTGTTGAAACGAAATAAAGAAGAATATAAATAAATGAGAGAACTATTTTTTTATATAAATTCCTATTTTTTTTGCCAAAAATGTATTAGTTCTCAAAACTTTGCTTATATTTGTTGTAATAAGATAGTTTTTATTTGACTATCAACAGATTGGAGCAAACTCGCACGAGAACGGGCAATGGATAAGAAAAAGCCGAACTGTTCCGAACCGCTATATTTCTCATGCTTTCAAACAACTCATTATCTCATTTGCAAAGATAATATTTCTTTCTGAACAGGCCGAATAAAAGGGCCACAATCTCACCCAACAAACATATCTCAAAGGAAAAGCCATCCAGGTAGTGTTTCAAAAAGTGTGTCTGGGCAGGCGCCTTCAGATTCTTCAGATATGCAAATATAGCGATTCTTGTTTTCAGATCCACACGCCGCGGCGTGTGGATCTTATTTTTGTGTTATAGTCTTCACTCGGGGAATAATTCCCGATCCAGGTCGATCCGCGGCACCGGCCTCAGATAGGATTTCTTATCCATGGCCGTTTTGCCCATCAGCAGCAGAACCGACTCCTCGCTGGGCATGGCTCCCCGCATGCGTGTAACCCGTCGAAAATCCTTCTGCAGACGCTCGATCCAGTTCGTCGTGTAGATCATCGACTGAATCCTTGCCTCGTAGTTCAGATAGGTGAAGTAGGCTTTGTAGGCCGGATCCTCCGCCCGTCGTCGAAAACTGCGATAATCCTGCCCCCATTTCTCACAGAGCTCTTGCCACTGTTCCCAGGCTCTCTCCACCGTATAGCTGCGGTCTCCCGTACGGAAGAGCTGCCGCAGATCCTCGGCCAGCTCTCCCTTGTCGCCGTTGCGCACGCAGCTCAGCAGATTGCGTTTCAGATGCGTCGTACAGCGTTGCAGCGGCGTCCCGGGAAAGACCGCACTGATGACATCCTCCAGACCCTTCAGCCCATCGGCACACACCAGGCCGATCTTCCGAACGCCTCGTTCCTGCAGCTCTGCGAGCATCTCGCCCCAGCCCAGGGCGCTCTCCGTGGGTTTGTTGAAGATCCCAAGCACTTCACGCCGCTTGTCTTCACGCACGGCGAGCACTACATAGAAAGCTTCTGTTTCTACGCTCCGCTTGCGGTGGATCTTCATGTGTACGCAATCGATGAAGACGATCGGGTAATAAGCCTCCAAAGAGCGCGTGAGCCATTGCGAGACATCTTCTCGGAGGTAGTCCAGCATTCGCGAAATGCTCGCCTTGCTGTAGTGCTCGCCATAGATATCCTGGAATACCTCGCCAACCTGTTCCTGCGTAAGACCTTTCGTGTAAAGTGTTCCGGCAAGGCGTTCGCATTCATCCTCCTGATGGCGCAGGATCGCCAGAATCCGGGGATGAAAATTCCCGTAGCGATCTCGAGGTATCCGGAACGTCAGCGTACGGCCATGACCGTAACTATGTCCCGGGCGAAAGCCGTTGCATTTATTCCCTGATGCGGAGTTTTCCCGGAGATATTCCCGGCGCTCCGAGACCATCATACTCTCCAACAAGATCTCCAACAGATCCTGAAGGCCATTTTCCCGCTCCGAATGTTTGCATATTAATTCGGAAAGTTGTTCCTTTGTCAACACCATAAGTCTACTCCTTTTTTAGTTTTTGTTGGTTTGCCTCTACAAATCTAAAAAATCTGTAGACTTTTTTATTTATTCCTCCCTAGACACACTATTTGGAACAGTATCGCCATCCATAGCCGAACTAACAAAAAATCAAATGTCATGTTACAGAAAGCAAAGGAGAAGTACACGGTGGGCCAACCGTTGTCGTCCACTGCCGACAGACGGTTCTCTTCGTCCCAGATGAGCTTGCGCTCTCTTGTTCCTGATTTATTTAGATTGTTTCAGTAACGTACAGTTTTCATCTTTATAGTCTTGTAGTTGGGAATTGTATATAAACAAATCCAGTCTTTTATGATTTAAGACCTCCAATGCAAAGGCAATTGAAATATAGAATCTGTATCTATACAATATGTAGAATCGCATTGATAAAGCTCTGTTTCATCTGTACTATTATAATCAGACCTGAGACTTCCTTCAGGTATTTCTCCATCAATCATAATTAATGACGGAGTAAAAGCCAGTTTAGAGTTTGTCTCTTTATTTGAAATAATGAAACCTACAATGATATTGGACTTTTGTTTGAGCGTAATTTTGTATTTTTTATTTTCATAATTTTCATATGAAATACGTGATGAACAAGAACATGATAGAAGCACATTAAATAGCGCAATTAGAGATATAAAAATTTTCATAATTCATATACTATTAATTAATTGTTTCGCAGAGCATGATTCAGTCTTGAACAATACCATCATCCTCTTGGATCTAAATACAGATTATTCTTTTTCACAATTTCATTAAGTGTGATTTTGTTTATCGGACATTTTATATTTAAGTAATAATCATAAGAGAAATATAATTTCAGTTTCTTTGATTTACATGAAAAAACAATATAGCAAAGCTCTCTTAAACAAAGTCTGAGTATATTGGGTATGTTTATTCGTGAGATTCTCATCCCCTTTTTTAAATTAGGAAATGTTCCTGTAATATTAACACCATATTTTTTCTCATACATTTCTATATCATTTATCATTTCATTTTGATTTACTTCTATATATGCGATAGTCAAATACTTGCAATCAAGTTCTGACATGATCATAAGAACAGTATTTATATATTGATTTTCGACTTTCAAATAATCCTTTGCAGAGAAGATCTTGCCATTAAAAGATTTTCCTATATCTGATATGGAAGTCCAGTCATCATACATATAAATACCATCTTTATTATACCCTGATGGAGGGTATTTTACGATTTCGTGAAAAAGGTCTTCCATACAATAAGTTTTTTATAAATTAGGTGAGAGTCTTAAACTCTCGTCCTATTAGATTTAGTCACCAATACTTTTTAAATTCCTATCATAAATATCCATTCTGGTTTCTTTCTTTCCTAAGCCTTTTATGGTTTTTGCCATTTTCCAAAGACCCCCATTGTGCCCAGTATTATCAGGCGTTATATAATTTTTCACATTAGTAAAAATTGGTTCACCATTGCTTACTCATTTTGTTGTGATAAGATAGCTTTTATTTGATTATCAACAGACTGGAGCAAACTCGCACGAGAACGGGCTATGGATAAGAAAAAGCCGGACTGTTCCGAACCGATATATTTCTCATGCTTTCAAACAACTCATTATTTCATTTGTAAAGATAACATTTCTTTCTGAAAAGGCCGAATAAAAAGGCCATAATCTCACCACACAAACATACCTCAAAAGGAGAAGTCATACCGCAGCCGAGTCCCCATAACCACAGGCAAAGGTAATTCGTGTTCTTCTCGTACAAGCAAGGCCAAGCCCTTCGGGTTCGTGGAAAAAATCATCCTCGCCCCGGAGGGCTTGCGGTATTTTTTCCCGAAGCCTTGCATGTACGGAACACGACCTTTTTAGGCCTGTAGTTATGGGAACTCCGGCCCCAGAAGCCGGACTAACAAAAAATCAAATGTTATGTTACAGGCAACAAAGAACAAGTACACGGTGGAAACACTCAAGCCACTGAACATTCTGTACGATCATGAACACTGGCTGACACAGCAGGACGTGGATATGGCCAACGGCTATGTGGAACTGATAGAACGGACACGCTCGGAAAAGACTCCACAGATAGGTGACAGACTCATCTATGTGGACAGATACGGGAAGTATTACGGCAATGCCCTTATTGAAAACAATGATGAAGAGAGCGGTCGGATTTCCATCTGTGAAGAACCTTATATTCCGTTTGTATGGGAGCAGGACGCCAATATCCGGCTGAGCGTCAGCGGAGGGGCCTTCCACCATATTGACCCCAAGCAATTGAAATTCGTCAGATGGACGGAAGGTGCATTCAAGGACTGGGGAAACTGCGGAGCGTGTGCCAACGGTGCTGTCACATTCACGGCAAAAGTACCGTTATGGTCCTATTCCGAACCTGATCCGCTCTACGGTGATTTCACCACGGAAACATGGAGACAATATTATTTGACCAAGGACACGGGTCCGGACGCACGCAACCTGTACCAGGGCTACGACATGGCTTTCAGGACCGAAGAGGACTTCCGGCAGTTCCTGAAGGACTATGAAGGAACCGTGTTCAAGGGCAACTGGGAAAACCAGATTGTACTCTGGTGTTTCCGACATGAAAACCGGTTCCTGCCGCAGCACGAATGGGACAAGATAGATGCCCCGGCCATGGAACGGCGTCTCAACTTCCATCCCGAACAGGTCAAGCTGGTCAAGGACATGGACAGCCACATCACCTACTGTTACCGTATCAAACCCGAAATTGACAATCTCTAAAACAATACAGTTATGCAGACAACAGCAACAAGAACAGCAGGCAGCCACACTGACCTGCTTACAGGTATCCTGAACGTGCAAGTAAGGAACGAGGACAAAATTACAGAACAGGACCGGCAGTATTGCCAGCTACAGCAGGACCAGCTCTACAGGACACTTGACCGTATCGACCGATGGTATGACATCTTCAAGGAAGAAGCGGAACGGTATCGGGAAATCAAGAACTTCAAGTATGAGGATAACGGTAAGGTCTCCATACGGAATTTCTATTTCAACAACAGCGGGGAGGATGACTATACCCACAACGAATTCAAACCGTTTGACCTCATCAACGAGCTTGCGGACAACAACTGCAATGCCAACGCGAATTTCGCGAATCGCATCATTTCCTATTTCAACAGGACCTACAATGTAGATGTACCCATTCCTGTAATCGACGAGAAGGCCATGCGCATGGGATTCCGTCCGGTCTACCAGACTTACGTGGACATGGTCATCGAACACCTCGGCGGAAAAAGTTTCCGTGAGACCGCAGAGGAAGAACTGCTGGCCCGTTTCCTGAAAACGGTACAGCCTTCCCGCTGGAGCAAGGTGAAGCCCGAACTGAAAAAGGACAAGATAACTTTCCCTGACATCGTATCCTGGGACAGCATCCATCTGGAATACCACAAGGAATATGAGTTCTCGTATGACTGCGGAAGGAAAGTGGACATTTTCTGCGAAGGTATCGCATACGGGGCAGATGACGTGATAAACGGTTCAAGCGGTATGGTCATCGGCCTTGACAGACGCGATGTGGATATAACCGAATGGTACAACCTCACCCTGAGCAACGCAGAACAGATCAAGTTCTATAAGAACGGACGCATCGACGTACGCTTCAAGGACAGCCAGGCCGCAGAGTACTGCTACAGAAGGCTGCGGCTGGATGAAATCACACTCAGAGAAGAGTGATTCATGAAATACTTATTCAGACACCCCGTAAGACATCCTTGCGGGGTGTCTTCGTTTCCAACCATTAAAAAAGAAAAGACATGTATGCCATCATACCCCAACAGATTCCTCAGGACAGGCGTGCCGAAATCAACGAGAAAATCCTTTTCGCCATAGACTCCGGCAAGGACCTCGTTCCGAAGGAAAGCATCTACAACTGCTACACGGGAATCGGAGGACTGCACAACCTCAGGCAGTCGGATTTCACCAGCTACCATGAATACGCCGAGGCCAAGAAGGAATTCGAGATGGGACAGTTCTTCACCCCGCACGACATATGCCGAAGCATGGTGGAGAGCCTTTCTCCGACATCGGCGGAAATGGTGCTTGACATGTGCTGCGGCATGGGCAACTTCTTCAACCATCTGCCCAACCTGCACAATGCCTACGGATTCGACATTGACGGCAAGGCGGTGGCCGTTGCCAGATACCTCTACCCGGAAGCTCATATCGAGAAATGCGACATACAGCTGTACAATCCCGAACAGCGTTTCGACATCATTGTCGGAAATCCGCCCTTCAACCTGAAATTTGATTACAGGCTGTCGCAGGAATTCTACATGGACAAGGCCTATGACGTGCTCAACCCTGCCGGAATCCTGATGGTCATCGTCCCTCTCTCCTTCATGCAGAACGAGTTCTGGGAAAAGACACGCGTGGCGAAAATCAACTCGAATTTCTCCTTCATCGGCCAGACCAGGCTGGAACATTCAGCCTTCTCTACGGTGGGCGTGCAGAATTTCGCAACAAAAATCATGGTATTCCTCCGCCGTTCCCTCCATATTGAAATGCAGCCGTACAACGCGGAAGAGTTTGTCAGCATGGATGAGCTGAAGAAACGCATAGCCGAAGTGCGGAAAATGAAACACCGGCTGCGCCTCCAGCTGATGCGGGAGTGCAACCATATAGACAAAGAAGAGCTGGAACAGTTCGAGTACAGGCTCGCCAAATACATGTACGAGCTGAAAGCCCATGCCGTGCTGAACAGGCATGTCGAAAAGGCGGAGGCGCTGGTGTCCAAATTCCGCAACCAGAAACCGCCGGAAAATGCCACCCGGGAACAGATGAAGGAATGGGAACGCAAGAAGCTGACCACCGGCAAGGTTCTCGGCATCATCCGCAGGTACATCACCTCGCAGAACGTGGTGCAGCGCAAGGAAGTGGCATTGGTGAAGACATCCTACGGCTTCAAGCTGAAGCAATATGCCCCGCGTCTGCTTGACAAGGTCACGCACAAGGCCGCAGGCATCAACGACCTCATACTCGGAAGGGCCGAACTCCCGATGCCGGAAAACGTCACAGAAAAGAACATGCGGCAGATCCGTGCCGCCAGTAAACTGATACGGCGCAAACAGAGGCAATACGAGACCCAGAATCTCCAGTTTGCGGAAATGCGGGAAGATGCCGGCCTGAAGGAATACCTGGACCGCACCACATTCATCAACAAGGACGGTGAAGTCTGCGAATTCACGGACTTGCAGAAACACGACCTGAACCTCGTGTTGCAGAAACGCTACGCCCTGCTGAACTGGCAGCAGGGTTCAGGCAAGACCGCCGCCGTCTATCACAGGGCGAAATACCTGCTCAAGTTCAGAAAGGCAAAGAACGTCATCATACTTGCCCCGGCCATCGCCACCAACATGACCTGGATACCGTTCCTTACCATAAACAAGGAACGCTTCCGTACAATACAGACCGCCGGCGACCTCAACAACATACCGGAAGGGACATTCCTTGTCGTCTCCACCTCCATGCTCCGGAAACTGAAAAGAGGACTGATGCGTTTCGTGAAACGCACTTCCGGCAAGCTGTGCCTTGTCTTCGACGAGTCGGACGAAATCACCAATCCCACATCGCAGCGTACAAGAAACATCCTGTGCATATTCAGGAGGCTCAGGTACAAGATACTCGACACGGGAACAACCACCCGCAACAACATCGCGGAACTGTACAGCCAGTTCGAACTACTCTACAACAACTCCGTAAACATGATATGCTGGAGCCCGCAGGTCTACCACGAAAACAGGGACCACGAGATAGAGGAAGAGAACAACCCGGATTACGGAACACCGTTCCCCGCCTTCAGGGGGCATGTCCTTTTCCGTGCCTGCCACTGTCCGGGGAAAGCCACTGTATTCGGCATCGAGAAACAGAACCAGGACGTGTACAACAAGGACGAACTCTCCGAACTTATCGGCAAGACGGTCATCACCCGTAAATTCAGGGACTTCGCAGGAGAGAAATACCGGATACGGACACATACCGTCCGTCCCTCGGAAGGAGAACACGAGGTATACCGTGTCATCATCGAGGAATTCTGCCGCATCTGTGAGCTGTACTACAACAGCACGGGAGACACGAAAAAGGATGCAGGACTGAGACTCATGAGGCAGATCAAGCTGCTTATCAAAGCCTGTTCGGTACCTCACCTGATAGAGGGATATTACGGTGACAGTTATCCTTCCAAGACCCGCTATATTGAAAGGCTCATAAGGACAATACCGGGTAAGGTTGCCATCGGATGTACCACATTGGCGGCCTTCGACCTCTACGAGAGCTATATCCGGGAACATTTTCCCGACAGACCTGTATTTGTGGTTAAGGGAGATGTAGCCTTCAAGAAACGGCAGAGCATCGTGACCGAATTCGACTCCACCATCAACGGCATCCTGATATGCACACAGCAGAGCCTGAGCAGCTCCGTGAACATACCTACCTGCAACGACGTGATACTGGAATCCCTGCAGTGGAACATCCCCCGTATGGAACAGTTCTACTTCCGTTTCATCCGTCTCGATTCCAAAGAAATGAAGGATGTCCACTACGTCACCTACGAAGATTCGGTCGAACAGAACCTGATGGCACTGGTACTGACCAAGGAGCGTCTGAACGAATTCATCAAGACCGGTGAGGTCAAAGAACAGTCAGAAATCTTCGAGGAGTTCGACATCACAATGTCTGTCATCGACAGCCTGCTCATCCGCACGCAGGATAGTGAAGGCAAAATACACATCAGCTGGGGAAGCCAGCGCATAACAGAATAAATATGAACCGTATGAAGAAGACCGGGAGTTCCATTCCCACCGACAAAGGTAAGCCGCGTCCCCATCGGCTGAGCAAGGTCAGGCCGCAGGCGGTTTTCAGGAAAATCATCCTCGCGGAGCTGCGGTATTTTCCCGAAAAACCCTGCACAGCCGGGACACGGCACCTTGTTGAGGTCGGTGGAATGGAATCCCCGGCATCCACATACATAAAAGACAAGTAATATGGATCTGAACAATGCAGAGATTGCCGTGACCACACAGCATCTCATTGACATAAAGGATTACAGAGACTACTGGCTGCACCTGTCCGACTACAGCGACATGGGCGAGTTCCTGAGTGCCTGTTCCGACCTGTTTCCCGGGGAAAAGGAACCGGAATACCGGTATCCGAAATGGGAAAACATTCCGGACACACTGGTCAGCCGTGAATGGCTCTGTCCCAACTTCTTCGAGATCAGGGATGCCCTTGAAAGGCTCGAAGAGGAAGAAACGGAGTTTTTCATAAGCTGGAGCAGAAGTTACGGATATGACATCACCACGGATGACCCGCACATGATGGTATCACACTACCATGACCTGTACGGGGATACCGTCACGGAAACGGAAGAAGACGCGGACACGGGAGAAGATGCCCTGATATACACGGGCGTATCAAGCTACTACTGCGACATGCTTCCATTCCGTTACGAAATATTTGATGACAATTATGACTAAAAGACAAAAGATATGGAAATCAACTTCAAAGGACCTGTAATGCCTATCGACCCATACTCGCAGCTGGCATTCGTGGAAATACTGAACATACTACTGACGGCGGGACACATCGTGGACGTGAACCGCTTCCTCATAAGCAGGAATGTCAATCCGCAGTTCGGCTCACTGTCAGGCTATTTCAGATGGTCGTTCGCCGGAGACCATTTTACCCTCTGGCAACGCACGGACTACAATTCAACGCTATGTTTTAACCACAGGATACTCGATCTGCCTTTCGGTGTCCTGGCAGCAAAAGACAGCGGGAAAGACAAGAAAACGGCAAACTGAAAATGAAACGATATGGAAACTACGATAAAAATACCCAACCGGGAAATCGCGCTCGCGGCATTTGACAGGCTCCGCCGGGAAAAAAGGAAGGATGCCGCACTGAGGCTGGCCGGGTGTATGCTCAGAGGGACATACATATCCCTCGGCATCGGTGATACCGACTGGGAAATAGACACCGCACTGCACAAATGCGGCGGTGAGCCTAAAACCGGATACGGTCATATGGCACATTTCCACTTCGACGGCGAGACGGAAATGGAAACAGAGAAATATGAAAGGCTCAAGGAAGAGAACGAATGACAAGGGAGCGGCCGAAAGGTCGCTCTTCTCATTTATAAACGACATGTACGGGAAACAGAATCCTGCCGTACACAGGTAACAGAAATGGAAGAACAGGAAAGACTGACAATGGAATTCGTGAAATCGCTCATGGACAAGTCCTACACGCTGGTATGGGTGGACTACAACGACAATCTCGACAACTGCCGTGACACCATCCAGAAGTGTCTGGAAGAAAGGAGCTGTGAAAGTCTGTGGGAGAAAGTGGACGAATGGTACGGTGACGCCGAATGGGAAGTTGTCCGTGAAATCGTCTCAAAGCTGAAGGATGAATGTATCCGTTTCCATGATTTCGGAGAAGAGGAAGTGGACAAGTTCTTTCAAGAACACGAAGACGAAATCAGGGAAGAAATCTATGACAGAAACGACTCTGACACGCTGAAAGAACTTCTCAAAAACACGGATGACATCCCCGTGCGTGTCGAGATGCTGTCAAACTACGACTGCATCAATTCCAACTGGCTGGAATCGCAGGAAGGATACCGGTACAAGGAATCCTATTTCGGGGATATGATAGACGCGCTGAACCTCAATCCAGCCAAAGTGAAGAAAATGCTGGTGGAGAAAGGCTACGCGGTATATGGCCGGTTCCCCGACAAAAAATACAGGGACGGCAAGGAACAGGTATCCTATGAACAGTTCTACCATGAACTCATCAACTCCTGCTGCGGTACCAACCTGCTGACCTATATCGGCAAGGTAAGCCTGCAGGAACTTTATGATGCCGGATTCTCGCTTGGGGAAGTCATTATTCCCAAAGGCAATTGCTGCGGCATCTTCAGCTCCATGTACGGCGGCGGAAGCCTCCTGGAAATGGAACTCCTGAAAGATGTCAGACTGAAACTGGAAGTCAGGGACTATCACGGATTCCGCTTCCGTCTTGACAGCGAGAACTCAAAATATGAATGCTCCATCAAACATGTGTACGGGGTATGCGATTCCTTCTTCGGAGAAAAGATAGGTCTTGTCGCTTCATAAATCAAGTATGGTCACTTAAAGATATCAAATCATGGAAAAGAAATATGCAATCATCCTGTTCAAGGGAAAAGAATACCTGTGCGGACACGAAGCCGGCTGCCATTACGATGTGTCCTGCCCGGTGAGGACATTCACTGAAGGAGAAGACGACTTCAAAATTCGGGAATCCGGAAAAGACCGTTCAGAAAAGACATTCCGATATCATGGAAAGGGATTCAGGCTTGTCACCGGCTTCTACCCGAACGGATGGCCGGTTCTGAGTCTGGAATCACCGGACAACGGGGAACTATACACGGTACTTACCGTCAATCTGGAAGACTCCCCGGCATTCGGGATTCCCGACCAGGCATTCATTGACATAAACAACAATCCGGAAGCGATGGAATTCCTCATAAGGAGCAGCCTTGCCGAAGATACGGGATACAGACGCAAAAGCGGATGGGTGGAATACCCGATGGCCAAACTGAACCTGGCTGAACTGTACCGGTTGTCACCGGAATCGTTCGAGAACCAAGAATAAGAATCAACAACAGAAATCATTAACCAAATCATAGGAATTATGGCAAAGTACGATGTAAGAGTAAGGTACACCTTCGAGGGTACCTACAAGGTCGTGGCGGAAGACCGCGACGAGGCGGAAAGAATTGTAACGGAAGACTGCGGTCTGGTATTGGGCGGAAACATCCACACTACCCGCGATGATGACGAGGTGACAGACTGGAGATTCGGCAGTCACCCCGACATGCAGATCCTTTCTTTCAGGGAACGGGTTGACAAAGGCAAGGTCAGATACACGTCCATGTGTTTCAACGACAGGATTGAAGAACTGAGAAAGGACATAATCGAAGCCATCAGGGAGCTGCTTGATACGCACGGACTGAAAAAAATCACGTTTACCGACAACGAAGAAGACCCTGTATGGATTATCTGGTTTGACGATAATGCAGAACCATACGAGTGTTATGTTACAGGAATTGAGGTTACTGACAAGCACATTACCGTGTTGGCAACAATAAAGGACAGTATGGAAGAGGTTTTCTGTCAGAGTCCTTTCGAACTCGGAGCCAGCAACATTGATTGGCTTAATCAAATGTACGAAGCAGTAAGGCTTCAACTTGAAAATACAAAAGGAAACTCTTGAAACGAAAGACAATATGGCAACAAAAATCAATATGGACAGATACGTCTGGGAAGGATGGACTGTCGGAGCGTTCATCAGGGAACTGGCCCCGCAGGTGGAAATGATCATGAGCGGGCAAAGCTGGAGGGAACCTTTCAGGAACAAACAGGAACTGGCGGACTGGTGCAGGGACAACCAGCCCTATTACAAGAAAAGGATCCCTGAAGTGAACAGCTATTTTGCAAGGATGTATAACCTTAAATAAAAACAACATTATGAAATATCAAGCGGAAAATGCAGTCTCCAGCTTCTTCTACTATATGTGGAATGCCTGGTGCGAGGAAGAATGCAGGACAGTATTCAAGGAAATGCACCAACACTTTTGGGAAAAATGGTCTCTGATGACGGACAAGGGAATATTCGGAGCCGCTGAACGGTTCTATGCGGAACTGACGGACCGTTACAGGGAAAAGCTGGTGGAACGGGCCGTCAGCCTGTATGACGGCAAAGCCAGACGCAAACACCCGGACGATTCCGAAATCAAGGTGTGCAATGATTGCGGTTCAACGGAGATTGAAATCCAGGCATGGGTGGATGTAAACACGAATGAATACCACAGTGACGTGGACGATGACATCTGGTGTTCCCGGTGTGAGGACAATGTGGAGACCTGCTCCAAACAATCCTTTCTGGAAAAGATGCAGGAATGGTGGAAATCCAACAGCACCGATAACCTTGAATACCTGACCGGATTCAAGACATCCGATTTCCCTTCAGCCAATTCCGGACAGACATTCGCCGAGGCCGCCGACGAATGGTGGAACGGCAAAAACTATGACGAGAAGAGGAACATATACCTGACAAACAATTAAAGACAACGGCTATGGCACGGAACATCATTGACCTGATCTGCAACTCATGCAGTTGCGGTAAGGAAGAGGCACAGGAATACCTGGACGACGAGATAAGAAACCTGCAGGAACTTCAGGAAGACAACGACCTGAGAAGCGAAGACTTCGAAATCGCGTGCAGCAACCTCGGACTCGACCAGGACTGGCAGATATATTTCATCAACCGTCTTGCGGGACTTTAATATCTACACTATGACTTATTTTCAGAACATACACTCACTGGCGGAGCTGAAAAAAGAATACCGCCGTCTGGCAATGCTTCACCACCCGGACAAGGGTGGTGACACTGCCCTCATGCAGCAGGTGAATACCGAATTCGGAAAGCTGTTCGAGGTCTGGAAAGACAAGCCTTGCGTTTCCACAACCCCGACAGGCTACGAACACGACTTTCAGGATGCCACCGCAAAGGAATACACCGAATACGTGTACAATGAATACCGCTGGAAAGGGCGCAACTACAACGGGCAGTCCGCGCCGGAAATCACGGAACTGGTCAGGGCATGGCTCAAGGAGACCTATCCGAGATACACCTTCTCGGTCCGCAGGGACGGATACAACTCAATCCTTATCCGGCTGATGAAAGCGGACTTCGAGGCTTTCACCAGAGAATCCGGCAAGGTACAGGGAGACATCAACCACTACAACATCCAGGCATCGGACAGTCTGACCGACCGGGCCAAGGAGGTGATGACAAACGTCAGGGATTTTGTGATGTCATACAATTTCGATGAAAGCGACCCCATGACCGACTATTTCCACACCAACTTCTACCTCACGCTCGGAATCGGCAGCTACAGACAGCCGTACCGGATGGAACTGCCGAAGATTACGGGAAAAGACACTCCTGAAGTGTTCAGGTATCCTGAAGGACCTGCACACAAGGCTATGCGACAGGCACTGGGCAAGGCGCGTTTCGGCTTCATCGAGAGCCGGAAGCATATCGGGGAAATGATACTCGGAGAAGACTTTTACGGCTCACAGGGAGAACATTATTTCTGGCCCAAGGAGTATTCAAGCGCGAAGACGGCACAGAAACGCATCGGAAAACTGGAGGCAGCCGGAATGCACTGCGAACTGACAGGCTGCAACGGCGGATACATACGCCTGCTCGGATATACTCCGGAGACGGAAAGCAGTCTGGAACGGGAAAGGCAGGAATATGCCACGGCATACCGGAAGTGGGTGTCAGAACACGGCATATCCCCAAATACGGGAACAGTACACCAGAACATTTCAAATCCAATCAGACAGATACAATTATGACAAACAGGGAAATCATCAGAGAACTGAAACGCTGTGGCTACAGCCAGGTGGACATTGATATGGACAGAAAAGTCGCAAAAACATTCTACACCTACCGTGGTGGGCTTCATATCAATGGTACGGAAAATCTGTCATTCCATATCGTTCCGCCTCAGGACAGTCTTGGACTGGGACGGTTTGCAATATGCGCTACCCGGAACGGGGAGAGTTCACAGCTGGGGACAGACCATGCTCCGTTCTTTTTCCGGCGGCTGTTCGTTTTCCTCAAAGGTGAGAGAAAAGAGAATGAGATAATAGATGAAATATGTACCGACAGAAAAACTGAATAGAATGGTGGTACGGCAAATTCAAATAAAGCTGGACTCAAGGAGGCATCAGAATTGTCCCGTGATATGGCCAATTTATTTATACTTAATCTTCTTATTCTCTTTTCCAAAGAACCATAAGATAGATATATATGTAAAATAAATCAGGACAGATATTCCCATATAGATAAACGAACGGTAAGGAAATAACTTCATATAAGAACCCCATAGTAGAATAGGCATGATTACAGGAATTACTGCTAAATATTTCCTTTTGGTGAATTGTACTATTAGCATTCCTGTCAATAAAGTCAGGAACATAACTATTACGCTTAATCGCAAAAGGATTCCTATTGAAATATCCATGTGGACAATAGGCCTGTATATATTGACCAGACTGATACAAAAGCAATATACCATGCAAAATATTATGCTTAATATGAGAGGTATATATTTTTTCATACCATTATTCATTTATAAAGGTTCTCAATAAATAACCGTTACTCAAAATATTTAGAAGAATACTATCAACTTATTATCTGTTTTTTTACTGTAAAATATAATGTAACAATAACTTAACAATAACTGATTATCTTTATTTGAAGTAGAATGTACTGTAATATCGTTCAAACGGAATATTATTCCTAATCAAATAATCTTCAAAATTATTGTATTGATTTTGTTGTTTCAGATATTCTCTATATGCGTTATAAAATTTTCTACAATCTTCTATAAGTGTTTTGTCATCGTCCATTTTCAGTTTGTTTGAAATAGCTTCGAAGCTGTCAACTGAGCTTAACATATCCGGTATATCCGAAATACTTGCTCCATTCATGCCATTCAAAACGCCCAAAGGAATTTCATGTATTGAGTTCCACAAATGCTCTTTCTCTATGAAATACTTTACTTTTAACGCATCTTCATTATTCGGGTCTTTCTCAAGAACCATATCAGCCAACTGAACCGAACCGTATTTATAGTTATTCTCATTAGAAAATATAAATACAGGGCTTGTGGTGGATATATATTCAATCGCATCTTTACCACGCAGACAGTAAAACAAGAACTTTAATCCTTCTATACCTCCGCTTTGAAAGTCATCATTGACTGTTGGGATTATAGCCTTTTCGATGAAAAATTTATTATAGCACACCTCTTTGTATTTGTCCCAAAACTCATATAATTCGGGGATAGTCGGATTGCCGTCTGCATATTGAGTCTTTGCCCATTCTGTTAAAAGAATGTGCCGCTGTTTCCTTTCAGGCTTGCTAAGATATTCCTTTCGGAATTTCAAGCATATTTCAAGATAATCAGCTAATATTTGTTTCATTGTTTTTGGCTTATCGTCGGTAATGGGATGCAAATAGCAACCTATTACGGTGGCTTATCTGCATGTTATCCGCATAATTATTCCTATTTATACAAATAGTTAATCCCATTCGATTTCATCTCCTTTCTCTCGAAGAATTTTATATATTTCTTCTTCGTTTTCTATTAAAGAGATGATAATGTCGGCAAAGCGTTTTGCTTTTTGCTCGTTTTCTGCGGTGTCCTCAAAATAAGCTGTGTAAGAACCGGCTTCAGGGTCACTTTCCATACTTTCCAAAATGTCTGGAGCATTTTTTCCCAGATAGTAGTTGAAGAAGGCATCCCAGTTGTAACCGTTCATGTACGCCTCTTCGTTGATCTCATTCATTTGCTCTCCTATTGCCAATATTTTTTCAACCTCATTTTGGAAGAGCAGAACGATGTTACCAATACCAATTGTGTAAATTTGAATATACTCATTATTAAAGATGTCTCTTTCTTCTGTTGTCGCCATAATCTTTTAATTTTTAATTGTTTTATTATTGCGGATAATGTTATGCTATCAGCCGATTTGGCTGTTATTTTTCCTAAGTATAAACCGCAAAATGAACGTAACAGAATTGTGGAGATTAAAAGCCAAGTAGCCACATAGCACCACCATTATATTAGTATCTGCTCAAGTACATCTGTTGTCATTCATCGTATGGTATATCTATGTTCGCAAACAAAGATATAAAATTATTGGTAACCAATACAATACGAGTTATCTTTTCTATAAAAAAAACGTTTATTTATAGTTATTCAACCAAAGATATATAGCACGTATATAATCAACAAGAAGCTATTTCTTTGTTTTTCAATCTTGTAGTTATCATCCGAATACAGGAAATATAAAACAAACGAGAGGAAAGTTTACGGATAGTATGTAAACTTCCCTCTCGTTTTCCTGAACCTGCGGCGAAAGAATTGATTTGAAGAGCAATCATGCCCTCCAAATACTTTGTCCGAATAATCCCTGTTACAACTTTCTGTTCAGTACCATAGCCAAGGGATAGATAAACTGGTTATAGGCCTTGAGTTTCCTCAGATCCAGCACATACCCGGCATAGGGATTGGTACAGTCCGAATAGAAAAACACATCGGTAAAACCCGCATGTTCCTTTATGATTTCACCTTCCAGGGGAATCTCGTCCACATCAAAATCCTCCAGAGGCAGTTCCTCCAGACGGGCATGTTCCCCATTGCCCAACACATTGAGATTACGGTTGAACAGCACGTATCCTCGCTTACTGTAATCCATGCGCATACCATACGGACGCTCCACAAGGAAAGCATCCGCAGCTTTCTTTATATAATCTTCCATGATTTTTCAAATTAGGATTTGCAAAAGTACACCATTCCTTTGTCAAAGACGAACAAATCAATGGGTTTCTCACCGACATACCTGCAAGAAAATACAACGACACACAACCTGTATATTTTATTTTCCTCCCTGCAAAGGTAGTCCCGTGTCCAACGTACCCGGACAAGGTCAGGCCCCTATGGGGTTGGCTGAAAGAAAATCATCCTCGCCGATGGCTGCGGTATTTTCTTTCGCCAAACCTTGCAGGTACGGTCACGGGACAGTCAGGCAGGTGAAAAATAAAAAATACCGGCTCCCGGAGCCGGACGTGTTTAACAGATAAAATACAATGAGTCATGAAAATCCTGAATGAAGAACATTTCCAGAATGTAAAGCGTTACGCCGAATCCATCGGTGACACATCACTCCAGAATTGTCTGGACAGACTGAAAAAATGGGAGGAGAATCCAGACCATCCAAGCGAAATCTCGCTCTATTATGATCATGCCCCGTACTCGTTCGGCTTCACGCAACGCTATCCAGACGGAAGCATCGGCATTGTAGGCGGTCTGCTCTATCACGGAATACCCGACCAATCCTTTGCCGTGACACTTGAACCGTTCCACGGATGGCAGATACATACCTAAAAAAAATAGACAATCATAGTATTAACTTTATAAAATTCAAGATTATGGAAGCAATGGCAGTATTGGAAAAACAACAGCAGTTTGATTTTCAGAACAACGGAATCGAAGTAATGAACTTCGAGACTCTCCAGCGTACCTATAAGGAGAATGATATCTACGGCAAGCCAGTCCAGGGCATTTATCACTACCAGGTCCTGCAGCGTATGATGGACATTTGCGAGAAGTACAACCTCGATTACGAGGTGGAAGAAATCTTCGCGGCACAGAACAGGAACAAGACACAGCCGGGAGTAAGCATTCTCCCGCAGGTGGAACAGACACTTGGTGAAAAAGCAGTGGAAGCCCACATCCTCCGACGCATCTTCGCTACCATCCGGATCAAGGACTGGGAAACGGACGAGCTGACAACTACGCTGGTTGTCGCCTATCATCAGGACGGCATACAGGCTGCCATAGGCCCGTGCGTGAAAGTATGCCATAACCAGTGTATCCTCTCGCCGGAAAGGAGCATCTGCAATTACGGAAAGAACAAGGTGACAACGGAAGGGGTATTCGAGACGGTGGACGGATGGCTGGCAAACTTCGAGGTGAACATGAACGAGGACATCGCAAGGATTCAGCGACTGAAACGCAGAATCGTCTCACTGGAGGAAGTATATATGTATATCGGACTGCTGACAGCGTTGCGTGTCTCCCATGACAGTTCGGACAGGAACCTGTCATCCTCCGTGGAAACCTACCCGCTTAACCAGAGCCAGATTTCCATCTTCACGGAAGAGGTGCTGAAACTGGTCCGCGAAAAGGGACAGGTTACCGCTTGGGACTTGTATAATGTAGCGACTGAGATATATAAGCCGGGCAGAACGGATTTCCCGGCACTGATTCCGCAGAACGGAGCAATGGCGGAACTCCTACTTTCCCGTCTGCCCTCAGAGGTGGAAATACAGGATGCCGTTCTGGTAGGCTGAACAGCTACAGAATGAAATATTCATATTATTTTTGCATAGAAACAAACCAATGACATATCAACAACCCGGACAGGCGTTCATAACCGACGCCTGTCTTTACTATATAATCTTAACAATATGACTTGGAAAAAAGCAAATATCATCATAGACGGCCGAAAGATGGAAATCCCGGCCCCCGACATCATATCGGCAAGCCGCAGCACGGACATCCCGGCATTCTATGCGGACTGGTTCTTCCATCGGCTCGAAACCGGCTATTCCGTGTGGAACAACCCGTTCAACGGAAAAAAGAGCTATATCTCTTACCAGAATACAAGATTCATAGTGTTCTGGTCGAAAAATCCCAAACCTCTTCTTCCTTATCTGCCGATCCTGAAAGAAAGAGGTATCGGTTGCTATATCCAGTTCACTTTGAATGATTATGAGGAAGACGGACTGGAAACCGGTGTCCCTCCGCTGACAGAACGTATTGAAACATTCAGGACTCTTTCCGATATATTGGGTAAAGAAGCCGTAATATGGCGATTCGATCCGCTGATACTCACAGACAACATATCCGTGGATACTCTGATTGAAAAGATCGAACGTGTAGGAACGGAGATACACAATTGTACGGAAAAGCTGGTTTTCAGTTTTGCAGACATAGACTCGTACAGAAAGGTCAAGGCCAACATGACAGACAGCGGAATCCTGTATCATGAATGGAATAAAGAAAAAATGGAGGAACTTGCCGGAAAACTGACAGTACTGAACCGTAACAGAGGATGGAATCTGGAGCTGGCTACCTGCGGCGAAAATCTGGATCTTGGCAAATACAGAATATCACGTAACCGCTGCATCGACGGTGACCTGATAGCACGTCTGGCATGGAAAGACAAGAAACTGATGTCTGCATTGGGAGTCACCATACAGGAAATGCCTTCTCCAGCCTTTTTCGACATGAATGACCTTCCTTACGATGCTGTGCTTCTACCTGACAACAAATACTTCGTCAGCAATCACAAAAAGGATCCGGGACAACGTGCCTCATGCGGATGTATGGCAGCCAAGGATATCGGGGAATACAATACCTGCCCTCATCTCTGCGAATACTGCTATGCAAATTCAAGCAAAAAATCGGCAATCATGAACTGGAAAATGCACCGGCAGAACCCTATGGCGGAAACGATAACCGGAAAGTAGAACAACAGACGAGGAAGAAGCTGACAGTCAAAAGACTGAAAGGTTCTTCCTCGTTTTATTATTCCTCGAAGAGCAGCATATATTCTACCTTCCTTCTCCGTTCAATGCTCGGCACTACCTTGCCTTTGTAACACCGGAAAGAAATGTACTCCTTATAGATATTTCTGTCACCTGCCTCCAGTTTCCTGACAAGAGTACTCTTGGGAATCTTTTTACTGCCTAAAAGCCGGTACGGACCGACATTATAGGCAAGCGTGGCCAGTAGCAGAGAGTCCTTTCCGAATTGCCTGAACATGGCGCAGAACTTGCGCAAATCCTTCCTGAGAAGTTCATCAGCCTGTTGCCTTGTCATGGTATGGGCAGAATACTTTTCCCCAGGTTGCAGGCAATGACCCCAACCTACATAGGGGTAATGCCGGGAAGAATGCCAGCCCTCAAACCGCTTGATGCACTCGACGGCAAGGCTGAACTTGTCCTGTTTCTCCTTTACCGGATTCTCCGCCCACAACGGTATGCTCCCGAAGCAGGCAATGGCGAAAAACGCCGCAAACAACTTTGCTCTTATTCCCATAGGCAGGTCAGATTCATTGTGATACGATGACGACAGGCAGTTCCTTGCCGCCGGAAGTAACCACGGTATCCTCGTCCTCCGTCTCATTGTTGAAATCGAAGGTCAGCTGAAAAAGCTGTGCCGGCTCGCTGTTGTCCTCAAAATAGATATCGATACTCTGCTGGTCCTCACACTCCGAGGTGTAATAAAGGCGGAACACCTCCCTGTCCAGGGGATAACGGTCGTTGGGCAGCAACACCATCCCGTCGTCCATACGCAGCTTGCCTTCACCGTCCGGCTGGAAATAACGGATGGTATATCGGGCATCAGAGAACCGTCCTTCACGTTTCAGTTCACAGCGGATTTCCACGGTTTCACCCTTCACAATACGTGTGGGAACCGGCATCGTCTCCACCGTAAAGGGATAGGACTGCTGCACGTCAAGGTCATCGCTGCACGAGGTCAGCATACCAAAGGTCAGGCCCATCAGGGTACATACAAGGGCATACAGCCCTTTTCTGTTCATATTAGGTTTCATATTCATTTCTTGTTTTAACGGTTTATAAAAAAATTACTGTTCAGGCGGAAAATTACTTTCCAGGTATTCGTTCAGGTCCTTGCATCCGGCATACAGGTCGGAACAGTCGTCAATCCTGTCACCGTAGCGTTTCCGGAGGACGGCCAGCGTCCTTCTTCCAGCATCATCATTGTCCAGGTAGCACCGGATCTTCCCGTAATTGTCCAGATAAGGGAACGAGCGTTCAAGCAGGGACACCGAATTGAGGACCAGATAATCCTCACCGCGGCTGATGCCGAGTACCTTCCATGAAAGAAAGTCGATAAAGCCCTCAAAAAGGTTACAGGTAAGCGAGCCGTTACGGATGAGGGAAATGTCCTTGGGCGGCAGACACCATTTCATGAACCTGGTCCGAAGCTCATAGCCTCCGCCCATATTCCTGAAACCGACGGCAAAATACCGCTTGCCGTACAGACGGAACCGTATTTCCTCGCACTCCGCACGGGCAATTTCCTCTGGAATACCGCGTCCCTTCAGATAGCCGAGCAGTGCATTACACCGCAAGGGACCGCAAACCACCTCCTCGAAGCGGGAAGGCTCCTTGCGCTTTTCTGTCCTGACACTTTCCTTTTCTCTTTTCTGTCCGGCATATTCAGGTATAGTTCCTCCATATACTCCGGCGATGAACCTCGCCTGTGCCATGAAGCCGTCTCTTTCTGAAATTTCCCCCGCAAGGGTGAAGATGTCGCCCCCATGTCCGGTACCGAAGTCATGCCATACACCCTTACGGGTATTCACATGGAACGAAGGTGTCCTTTCCTCACGGCACGGGGAGAGATACCAGCATTCGTCACCGTGCCTTCTGACGGGCTCATGTCCCAAGCGGGACAGGAATTCCTCAATGGGAATGCCTCTGATCATCTCTATATCCATAGGCATCTAATTGATGATGAAACGGACTCCAAGCCCGAACTGTGTCGTGAACTTTCCCAGAGAACTGCCCCATAGCACACGTTCGCGCACATGGGCAAGCAGCACGATACGGTCCGTCACATAGCTTTCCAGCTCCAGCGTCAGGGCTCCGCCATAGACGAAGGCATCCCGGTGGGAAAGCATGGAACCGTCATACAGAACCTTTTCTCCCCAGTTCAGTGTCTCATATCCCACCAGGGCGGAACCGCCGACAGAAAGGAAGAATATCTTCGCCGGGTCGGACAGGAACTTCAAATAATAGCCACCCTCGGCAGTAAACTGAGCCCGTGGGACGGAAGTCCCGCGATAGCCGTAGTTCTTCAGCAGGTATTCCACGCCAGCCACCCAATGGTTGGCCCTTTTCGTATAGCCCGATACGGCAAACCCCGTGTACCAGTCAACCGGAGATTGCAGGCTTCCGGCAAAGCCTCCCCTGAGTTCCACGCCCTTCATTCCCGGAAGGTAACGCTGGGCGTATGCCTGCCCCGATGACAGGGCAAGCGATACGCATACTGCAAAAAGAAACAGAAACTTCTTCATGGTCATTTCACTTTAAGTTCATTGATTACCCTCGCTCTCACGATGTCCTCACTCTCCACGGTGAAGGTCTGATGACGGCCTCCGCTCTTCTCGTGCATCTCCACCACCAGCATCTTGTCGGCGGGAATGGTGAACTTGTCAAAGACAAAGACAGTACGCTCATCCTTCTTTCCGGCGACAGCCGTGGCATAGTTGTAGGCACGCAGTGGAAATATCACCTGCTCCTGAATGGCCGTGCGCTTGAGTACCTTCTTGTCCACGATCTTGAACGTCACGAAATCCACCTCATAAGGCACGTTCGACGTGTTCTTCACCTGGGTATGGAAATAAAGCAGCCCGTTATGGGTATAGAGTCCGCGCAGCAGGTACTGGATGCCGAACGCCTTGCTCCCGATATGCTTGATATGACGTCTGTTATCCTTGTGGATGGCCTTGGATATAAGGTGTACCAGCTTGGGCGACTCGCTGCCGAGTTCCTTCAGGTAGATGTCAAGGGCATTGTTCGGGCGGTTTACCTCGCTGCCGTCATGAACAAAATCGGCCATCTCGATGTTGAGCAGCAGAGGCTCGTCGGCATACTTCACATTGAAGGTGTAGAAACTTCCGCTTTCGGTAATCACCGACATGTTGGTCTCCTCACGGAAATTCTTTCTCGTAGCCTTGACACGGATGACGTTCTCAGAACCGTCCGCCTTGCCCGCAATCAGATTCGGAGAACCGAGATCCACGTAACGGACAGCCGAGGGAAAGATGATATGGGTCGTCTTGTCATACGTCACTTCCAGACCGTAAGGCGGAATCATCCGGTCAAAAGTGAGCTTTCTGGACAGCCCGTGATAGAGGTCGCCGTCCTCCTGCTGCGGATAGATATCCGCCTTCAGGGTCAAATCATTTACGGCCGTGGTATCAGCCGACTGTGCATGTGCACTTGCAACGCCGCCTGCGAGAGCAAGCATCAAAAGAATCTTTTTCATGTCTTTACTGTTTTAATGGGTTATTGATTGTTGTTCTGATAAAGCATCAGTCCGTAGCCTGATTTGAGGTGTACCTTCTCCTCGCGCATCTTTTTGGAGATGTACTGCGACACGCCCTGTATGGCCCCTCGTCCAAGCTCGGAGAGAAGCTGGTCGCCTGCCGACTGGTTGGTGATGGAGATGGTCGTGCCGAGATTCTGTCCCATGTTGGCGGCCACTTCCCTTACCGCATTCGCTTCCGTCGAACCGGGAATGAATATCCCGGCCTGTCCGTCACTGTCCAGCACGGTCAGTTCCACGGGAATGACATTGCCGTCATATTCGACCTGCAGGATTTCAATGCCAAGCCGCTCGCCCTGGATACGTCCCTCACCGGTCAGCAGGGTATTGCGGGGAAGCACATATCTTCCCACACGCATGGCCTCCAGCAGCCTGAGACGCACGCTTTGTCCGCTGATAACGGTCTGGTCGCCATGCACACAGGCCCGTATGGTATTCCTCGCCATCTGTGTCCCGGCACTGCCCACAGCCGTATGGAAGCCGATATCCGCACCGGAAAGCAGTCTCGCGAACTGTACCGAATCGGTAAGAGGCTGAGGAAGGGACGACACGACCGGAGATGACACCAGCCCGACGGGAACGGCTTTCGCCTTCCTCTCCCTTGAGGGACTTTCCGTCTCCTGACTGTCCGCTGTTCCCGTGCTGCCGCCCGAAGGCATATATTTGGCGGCAAGCTCATAGGACTTCTCCAGCAAAGCCACCTGTTCCTCGTAGCTCGGTCCGGCCGTCTGCGCTGCGGCAGCCTGTCTGAGCTGTTCCACCTCTGCTTTCAGGGCTTCCTTTTCCGGGTCTTCCTCAGGACTCTCGTAAAAACTACCGAGAGTGGCGTTGATGTCGTTGTAAGCCGAGGCTGAAGAGGCGAAGGCTCCCGTCCTGCCGTTTCCTCCTGAATGGTACGCACGGCTTTCATTTTCACTTGCAATGTCCTGCGCCGGTTCTGTTTCCGGGACATTATCCTGTCTGTGTCCATCGGTCAGGGCGGAGAAGTCGGCCAGCGTACGCTTCTTCTCCTCCTGCCGGCGAATCATGTCTGCCTGCTCATAGGCAGCCATCTTGTCCGCCTCTATACCCGTACCTTTCGGATCGGGAAGTTCGGCATTGAAGCCCGTCTTCCTTTCCGCCTCCTGCCTGTCTTTTTCGGACGGGGCGAAAATTAACCACATGCACCCGAGGAACAGCAGGAACATGCCTGTGAAAACCAGATATTTCCTGATTTTCTGCTTCTGTTTCAATTTTTCTGCATCTGTACTCATAATCTTACTTGTTGAACTGGTTAAAAAACTCTTCCATCTCACGGACTTTCATATCGGAGAGGGTATCCGCAGGCACAAAGTCGGGAACCTCAAGCGGGGTTATCCTGATGATGTCCTGCCGGTCATCCTCCCGTCCGATGTCATAAATCGCACGGAAAATCATGTAGAAATTCACCAGCGCGAAAAGGGAAACCATCACGATGACGGCGATTGCCCTCTGACGGGGTGTGAGTCTGTCACAAAGGCCGCGCAGCCTGCCCCCGATACATTCCTTGAACTTTACATACATTTTTCTCATACATACATTGTTTTATCTGTCATACATTCTGATATCCCTGTTCTCCAGTACATGGAACCCTTCCAGGATGAACCCGTGCGGATTGTTGTCACTGCGGGTGGAATTCCGCAACCTGCCATGCGTGACAAGGCTGCGTTCCGTCACGCTCTTCTCACGGATGATGAAAAGGCGTGCGTATGTCATGACATCATACGGATAGGTGTTGAAGTCGCATTTCACGCTGTCTATCTCGATACGCTGGCTGACATTGCCCGAAATTATTCTATTGTAATAACCCTGTTCGGCCAGATCCCCGTAATGGGAATAGGCGGAACGGTCACTCAGGAACATGGCACGCTGCACGTTCCCCTCGATGGCACTCTTGTCAGGGGCCAGCGTGAAGAACAGCTCATGGAAACGTCTGACATGTTCCCTTGCCTCCACGGGACGGTTCTGCTCCAGGTCCTGCGAGAGGGCGAGCATGAGCGACTTCCCCTCATCCAGCACATAGATCTTCTGGCGCTGGGCTTCGGCAAAACTGTATGCCTTCCACACGGAATAGCCCACAAGCAGGGTGCAGACACCCAGATAGACTATTCCGAACAGGCGCAGATGCCGGAAGCTGGTCTCGATATTTTTCAATGATTTGAATTCCATTCTTATTCGTTTTATGATTGTTACTTGATTAGTCTTCCGGCCACATTTCCTACAGTAGCACCTGCGGCACCGCCCACAATGGAGCCTGTCTTGGAAGCAGCCTGATTCACGTTCTTGCCGTAATTTCCTGCACCTCCACCGGCCTGAACAATCCAGTTGGCCACGGTCGGAATCGTGAAATACCCGATAATGCCGATAATCAGGAACGTGATGTACACGGCATTGGAACTGTCCGGAATGAAGTTGGGGTCGGACAGCTGCTCGATGTCCCTCTGAAGCATCAGGGTCTGTATGCGTGCCAGCACGCTGCTGAAAAGATCAGAGACGGGCAGCCACAGATAGATGCTGATATAGCGGACAAACCATTGGCTCAGCGAGGCCTGGAATCCGTCCCAGCACGAAATGGCAAAGGAAATCGGTCCGAGAATGGAAAGGACAATCAGGAAGAATGTCCTTAGCGTGTCCACCACAAGCGCGGCCGCATTGAACATCAGTTCCAGCAGCTCACGGAAAAAATTCTGCACGGACTTCTTCATGTTGTACATGGCACGGTCCACATACATACCGCAAGCCTCGATAGCGTCCAGAGCTCCCAGTTCATCCAGTTTGTTGTCAAAAGCCTCCTTGTCCACCAGGTAGGCCGTCTCGGGATTCCTCCGCATCGCCTCAATCTCCAGCTTGTCCTTCTGCTGCCGATACTCATTCATGTCAAAGGTTTGCGTCTCCAGAATCCTGTGCGTTCCGGTCACGACGGGTGACAAAATGCTGTTGAGCGTACCCAGCACGATGGTCGGAAAAAACATGATGCAGATACCCAGAGCAAACGGACGCAGCAAAGGGAACACGTCAATAGGTTCGGCCCTGGCCAGTGACTGCCAGACACGATACGCCACATAAAAGAGGGCTCCCAATCCGGCAAGGCCCTTGGCCACGCCGGTCATCTGCGAACAGAGCGGCATCATGTCCGTGTACAGACTTTGCAGGATCTGGTGCAGATTGTCAAAATTCACAGCCAACAATACCATAAGCAATCCTCCTTGAAATTACCAGTAGCGTTCGTTGGGTGAACCGTACAGAGCCATCACACGGTCAAGATCATTCTGTTTCTTGGCACGCAGGTACGACACGCCGATGTTCTTGTTGGTATAGTACTGCACCAGACTGCGGTATTGCAGCATGTCGGTATAACAGCGGTCGATGATGTCCATACGTTCCTTGTCGTTCATCGAAAGGCCGTTCTCGTTGACCACCGTCTTCAGGTCCGTCAGCAGATTGGCACTCTCCTCCAGCAGCTTCGTGTAGCCGAGGGCGATGGCACTCAGTTCCTCAGGGGTGAAATAAGGGTCACTGAGCATACGCTCATAACTGGTCACATAGATTTCCGTGATGTCGCCGACCATCAGGATGGTCTGCTGCACCTTGCGGGCATCGCGTACCAGATTCTTGACCTTCCTAAGGCCATCATAATACTCCTTGCCTTGCTTGTAAATCTTGACCGTCTCCTGAAAATTGTTGAGCATGTTGCCAGCCGTCGAGGACGTGTGGACGATGTTCTTGGCGGCATTGATGATGCCCTGGGCAAGATTCCCGGGATCGGTCACTACCCATTGGGCGTGTGCCCTGCCTGCAGAAAGGAGGCAGATACAGCATAAGGCTGTCAGAATTCTTTTCTTCATGTCGTTAATCTTTAATGGTTGATAAATGATTTCACTTTTTCCTCTTGCTCTCGGCCAGCTGCTTGATTGCCAGCTCGATATTGCCACCCAGCTTCCGGGTAAGCCGCATCAGTTCAAGCTTTTCCGTCTCCTCGGTCGTGTAGGTGCAGTACTCTTCCGGCGAGACCTCGGTGGCATAGACCGCCGACTGTGTTCCGCCGAGACCTATCCACACTTCCTTGTACTTGCGGGACGGGCTGTTGGCCATGTTGATGGAGAGAATCTGGGCACGTTCCTTGTCGGTCAGGCCCAGCAGGGACTGGATTTCATCGAACTTGTTGACATACTTCCTCTGGTCCAACAAAATCTTGCAGTCGCTGTTGTTGATGATGGTACCCTTGACGATGGGTGACGAAATGATGTCTTCCACCTCCTGGGTAACGACAACAGCCTCTCCGAAAAACTTTCGGACGGTCTTGAAAAGGTAGCGGATATAGTTGCTCATATTGGCGGATGCCAATGCCTTCCAACATTCCTCAATAAGTATCATCTTTCGGATACCTTTCAACTTTCGCATCTTGCTGATGAAAGTTTCCATGATGATGATGGTGACAATCGGAAGCAGCACCTTGTTGTCACGGATATTGTCCAGCTCGAAGACAATGAAGCGTTTGCCAAGCAAATCAAGCTGTCTGTCGGAATTCAACAGGAAGTCATACTCGCCACCCTTGTAATAAGGTTCCAGCACATTCAGGAACCCCCACACGTCAAAATCCTTCTCCCGTGTACGCTTGGTCTTCAGGATTTCCTGAAATTCGTCTCGGATGAACTCATAGAAGGTATTGAAGGACGGAACTACGGTACTGTCCGTGCGTATCTTCTCCAGAAAGAGATTGACCGCGTTGGAGAGTGCCACCTCCTCGGCACGTGTCGGCGGCTCGTCGTCACGTTTCCACAGGGTAAGGATAAGCGTCTTGATGGACTCCTTCTTTTCGATGTCAAACACACCGTCCTCCACGTAGAAAGGATTGAAGGCTATCGGATCGCTCTCCTCATAGGTGAAATAGATGCCGTCCTCGCCATGCGTGCGTGCATGGATAAGGCTGCACAGTCCCTGATAGGAATTTCCCGTGTCCACCAGCAGCACATGCGCTCCCTGTTCATAATACTGGCGCACCATGTGGTTGGTGAAAAAAGACTTTCCGCTGCCCGAAGGTCCGAGGATGAACTTGTTGCGGTTGGTAATCGTACCGTTCTTCATCGGAAGGTCGGAAATGTCCAGATGGACAGGCTTTCCGGTCAGACGGTCCACCATGCGGATGCCGAACGGCGAGAGCGAATCCTTGTAGGACGTTTCCCCGATGAACAGGCACAGGGCCTGCTCGATGAAGGTGTAGAAGCTTTCCTCAGACGGAAAATCACTGGCATTGCCGGGAATGGCCGCCCAGAAGAGTGTCGGCACATCGACCGTGTTATGGTGGGGCTTGGCCTCCATCAGGGCAATCTGGCTACCCACATCATTCTTGATACGCTTAAGCTTCTCCCGGTCGTCGCTCCATGCAAAGACATTGCAGTGCGCACGGATGGAAGTGAGTCCCTTGCTGTGCGCCTCGTTCAGGTACTCCTCAATGTCGAGTAGGTCAGCCCCCTTACGGGAGCTTTCCCCTCTAAGAACCGTACGTG
>OGRB01000654.1_pt1 | contig 31961 bp, 22 predicted proteins | sample 1553371 | NCBI WGS metagenome assembly OGRB01 (sample SAMEA2580027, study PRJEB22360) | human gut metagenome | reverse complement strand
GCCGTTCTAAATTCTCAGGAAATGGAACAGGGAGTGGTGATACATACATAGATGGACAGGCATTCCGAATCACAGCAGGAAAGGCAGGTGAATCCGCATGACGCCTCAGGGCATTATCGCTATCCTCGGTCTGGTAGCCGAGATCATCAGCATCGCAAACGATGACTAAAGCCGCAGAAAGTGCGCAAATCCAACGAAAAGGCAGGTGAAACCTATGACTCCGCAGACGATTTTGGCTGTGATCGGTCTGGCCGTGAAGATCATTTCCATCGCGACCGACGACTGACCGCGTAACATAGAAAATCCACATAAGAAGGAGGTGATATCTGTTTTCACTTTTTCCTCACCCGAAACAGGGCAAAATGCACAATAAAAACCGGGGTACACCTACAAGAACTTGTTGAATATTATTGAACATTTGCCAAATCGTGCTATAATGAAATCATGTCGAAAGGAGGCAGTGCCTTGAGCAAAATACTTTTGATTCTGGAGGTTTCCAGAAAGCAGGATTATATATTTTCAAGCATTCACCTAAAGGATAACGCGGCACGTTCGGATATCATCCGCTATGTGACGAGCGAGGAATTTTTCAAGCAGGCTGCACCGGAATATTACAACAGCCGTGAGAATTTTGTGTACGCAGGCGGCGGACACACCATCCTCCAGTTTGGGGACAGAGCAACGGCAACACGCTTTGCCGAGCAGGTAACGCAGAAGGCCATGCGCGAGTATGACGGCCTTGAGCTGTTTGCTAAGCAGATTGAATATCGGGAGACAGACGAGAACGGAAAACCGGCGACACCGGGTCAGAATCTGGTTTGGCTGTCCGAAGCGCTCGAGCAGAAAAAATCTCTGCGAAAGGCGTCGTTCCGACTGACCTCGCTCGGCATCGAGCAGAAAGCGGAAGCTGCATCGCTTACCGCACCGAACGCAATCGACCCGCCGGAAGGCTGGGCATTCGCTAAGGACTTTGTAGACCTGCAGGGCCGGACCGATGAGAACTTTATTGCTGTCGTTCATGTGGACGGCAACTCGATGGGCAAGCGTGTAAAGAATCTGTATGATTCAGAAACCGAAAGCTGGGACGCCTGCTGCGACAAGCTGCGCTGCTTTAGCGAGGGCATTCAGCACGATTTTGAAGCCGCCTTTCGGGAAATGGCGGCAGGGGTGGCCGATTACGAGGCCGCCAATCCCGCAGGAAACACCGGAATCCTTCCGGTACGTCCGGTCATTCTTGCCGGTGATGATGTGTGCTTTGTCGCGCGCGGCTGTCTGGGTCTGGAATGTGCCGAACGGTTTATGAAGCACCTTTCCGCAAAGACCAATCCGCAGGACGGTGAAACCTATGCGGCCTGTGCGGGCGTAGCTATGGTACACCTGAAATATCCGTTCCATCAGGCGTATGATCTGGCGGAGGCGCTGTGCAGCAGTGCCAAGAAGTACGGTGTTTCGCTCTGTGGAGATGGTTCGGTATCTGTGATGGATTGGCATATCGAATTTGGTCAGCTGAAAGAAAATCTCCGTGAAATCCGCAGCGATTACGAAACCGAGGACGGAAAACGCATGGAATTACGTCCGGTGGTGGTGCTCGAGGGCAAAATGGACGAGGCTGCGCGCACGAAAATGAATGTACGCACCTATGATTTCGTACGCGGTATGTGTATGCAGATGAAGCAGGCGGTGCAGGAAAGCGGCGAAAAAATTGCGCGCGGCAAGCTCAAGGAACTGCGCGGTGCCATCAAGCAGGGCGATTTGGAATGCCGCTATGCACTGCAGGACAGTGAAATCACCAAGCTGCTCCGCGCGATATTTGAAGCGCAGTTTGATACGGCAGACAAGCAGTATGCCCAATTTGCCGCCATGCTGCAAAACGGCAAAGCGATCGACAAGCAGCCGTTCCGCACCTTTGATGACGGCAGCAGAAACAGTGAACCGGTTTCTCACTGCCTGTTTTTTGACGCGATCGAAATGATGGATCACTTTGAGCGACTGGAGGGGAATGCATGAGCAGGCAGGTAGAATTACAAGTCAGATTGGAGCTGCTTTCCGATACGATTTTCGGCTCAGGACACAGCATTCCCGGCGGCGAGGATATCGCGGTCTGTCAGGACGAAAACGGCTATCCGTATCTCAAAGGCACTACTTTCAAGGGCTTGCTGCGCGAGAGCATGCACGATCTGCTCGAGTGGAGCGGCGGCTCGATGGATACAGTAGAGGAACTGCTCGGCAAGGAAGGCTGGACGGGTACGGCAGGCGGCCGCCGTCTGCACCTGACACCGCTGACGCTCGAAGAAAAGCCGGAGGAGAGTGAAACCTGCTACGATCACCGCACGTTTACCAGTTTGGAAAACGATGTAGTAAAGACAGGCACACTGCGTTCTGCGGTATGCGTCTGCAGAGGACAGACCTTTACCGGCAAGATTTTCTGTGAGGAACAGGATGTGCCTTTCGTGCGGGAATCCGCGCTCGGCATCAAGTGGCTGGGCACGATGCGGAGCCGTGGCTTCGGCCATGTAAAAGTTATCGCAGAGCCGGTAAAAGCGCAGAAAACCGCCTTTCCGACGGTCGGCGAGACCCATTGCCTGCATTACACGCTTTATACGGAAACGCCGGTCAGCATGACCGACTACAACCGTTCCGGCGAAAACAGCTGGGACACGCACGGATACATTGCCGGTGCGGCTGTGCGCGGTATGGCGGCTAGCCTGCTCGCACAGCGTGAGCCGGACTGGTTTGCTGCCAACAAAATTGCGCTGCTGACCGAGAAAACGCGCTTCCTAAGCGCATTTCCGGTGCAGAATGACAATCCGGCGGTTCTCCCGTCCCTCAAGGGTTTTTATGAGCAGAAGGATGGCAGCGATTTTCGTTCGGTTTTAGAGAACGGCGAAATTTCCGAAGGCTCCAAACGTGCCGATGTCGGTTCGTTCTGCACGATTGAAAACGGTGTACTGCACTACTGGAATGCCAGAACCGGCGGCAGTCAACGCATTCAACGCGGCGCTGACAAGACAAATATCTTTCAGACACGCAGTATTGACGCAGGACAGCGGTTTGACGGCTACATTCTGCTCGATGATGCATCCCTTGCGCCCAAGCTGGCCGAGGTGCTGTGCGGTACGGTTTGGATCGGCGCCGATCGTTACGATGGCATGGGCAAATGCCGCATGACGATCGAGGCTTGTGAGGCTCCGGCGTACCGCCGATACGGCAGCATGCAGCGTCACGGTGATAACAAGGTACTTTATATGCTCGCGCTCTCTCCGCTCAGCATGACAAACGAGTACGGTGAGCCGTGCGGTATCAACTGGAAGGTGCTCGCGGAAAACCTCGGTGTGGCAAGCGTAACATCCGAATTCAGCAGCACTTCGGTCTCGGAATACGGCGGCTTTAATCGGCAGTGGAAATGCCACACACCGGCGGTCCGCATGTATGATGCGGGCAGCCTGTTCAAAATCAGCTTTGATGGTGAATCGCCGGATGAGGAACATCTTTCCGCCATCGAGCAGAGCGGATTGGGTCTGCACCGCGCAGAAGGGTTCGGACAGGTGCTGTTTCTGTCGGAATCGCTGTTCGACAGCATCAAGGCAAAACAGCCGGTGGAGTACACCGCTGCACCGCGCCGACAGAATATGGCTGAACTGCGTCGTAAGCGTCTGACATGGATCATGGAGCAGTGTGAAAAGAAATTCGCCGGCGATATTTCGGACAGCCAGCTTGGCTCTATCCAGGCCATTTGCGAGGAACACAAACACAAAGCCGATATTTTGCAAAAACTGAACGGCTTTTTTGCTCATAATGCGGAAAAGGGCGCACAGGCGATCAGCAAGTTTGCGTCTATCGAAAAACTGATCATCACGGTATTGGAGCATCCGACCGAACCTTGGATGCAGGACATGACAACACTGGAACGGGTACAGCTGCTCTGCGACCTGTTCGATCACAGCCGAAAGGAGGACGCAGGCCATGGCAACGTTTGATAAAGCAGTTCGTTATGAGGTAACGGCAGTTACGGAAACGCCCTTGCGTACCGGTCCTTCGGATGGCAGTATCGACCGTGTACTCCGTCACCGGGACGGACAGGCATTCCTGCAGGCTGCCTCTCTGGCCGGCGCATTGCGCGGCTGGCTGGAAAAGCAGGAGAAGAACGCCGCAAATGCGCTGTTCGGCTCACAAGAAAAGTCCGGACAGCTCATCGTTTCCGATATGGAAATCAAGGAAAAAGCTGTGAAATCGTCTGAGGATACCACGATTCAGCTTCGTCCGCGCCTGCGCATCAACGGTAAAATGGGTTCGGCGGCAGACGGCGGCAAGTTCGATGTAGCCCACATGGCACGCGGCACCGTGCTGCAGTTCACGCTGACATGGCTGGGTGCGGAAAGCGATACCGACGGTCCGGCGCAGATCGAGCAGATGCTCGGTGCGCTGCACACAGGTGAGATCCGTTTGGGCGCACAGAAATCCAACGGCTTCGGACGGGTTTCGCTGACGGTCCGAAGCCAGACCTATCACATGACCGACAAGGCCGACCGGGATGCTTGGCTGCATGATAAATTTGACGGCCAAACACTTGAACTGCCGGAGATTTGCACGGAAAACGTATGTACATTCACAGTCAACGGCGTTGCGGACAGCATTCTGATCAAGAGTTCGGTTCCGCGTGTTGAATACGATGAGAATAACACGCGCAAGGAGATTATTCAGAACATTAAGGAGAACGGTACGGCGGTTTTGCCGGGTTCGTCGGTCAAGGGTGCTGTACGTGCCCGCGTGAAGGCGATCGCCGACTTGCTCGACTGCTCGGAAGCCGTAGACGAATTGTTCGGACGCGGTGCTGCACAAGGTGATAACGGTATCGCCGGTCGAGTGCGGTTCACCGATGTGGTGCTGGATAAGGCAAAAAAGCAGACAGTCTCGCGTATCCGCATCAATAAATTCACCGGAGGCGTAATACGCCGCGGACTGTTCACCGAAGAACCGCTGAAAAGCGGCGTCACGCTGACCATCACAGCACCGCAGGATGATATCTGCGGCTGTGCGCTGTTGGTTTACGCACTGCGCGACCTCGGTCTCGGGTTATATAATCTGGGCAGCGGCGGCGCTGTCGGACGCGGTTATATTAAGGTATCCCGCATTGCAATCGCGTGCGGAGACAAAACCGCCGATATGACATTCGGCGTGGACGGCTGCAAGCTGAACGACACGGACAATCTGGTTTCGGCCTGGCTGCATGCACTGGAGGAACGCACATGAAACGGATAGATAGCATAGAACAGGCTCTGCAACAGTCCCAAAAGCTGCAGTTCGTCATGGTGACCGAGCTGAGCCGTGTTGTTATTGGCAAAATGCCGATGGATATCAACTGGGATGAGCTGATAGAAGCACGGTTTTTCGATCACGATACCGAAATCCGCATTTTCCGTGAAAGCGGCGAACTGAGGGCCCGCAGTGTGATTTTGCAGGACGATATGCCGTACATCGAAAAGCATTATAAGGAATTACAGGGCAATCTGGGCAGTGAAATCAGCGTGCGCGAGTATCTGACGTTTGATGAGGACGGTCAGGCCGGTGTGAGCGCCGTCTGCCTGTATGATTGGAGGGAATGACGAATGGCGGATCGCAACAGCTATCAAAAACGTGACAACAACGTGCCGGAATCGGAAAAGACGGTGCATGCGCCGTATAACTTTGTGCCGTTTATGGAGCGTGAGCCGTACATGCGGTATACCGATATCGGCGAACTGCCTGCGCACGACGAATTACATGCAGACTTGCTCACCGGCGAGATCCATTTGACGCTGACTGCGGAGACGCGGATCTTTGTGTCGGATGGGCAGAAGGACGCCGATTTCTTCCGCGGAGCCAACGGAAATTATATGGTCCCCGGCTCCACCATCCGCGGCATGGCCCGAGAGAATATGCAGATCCTTGGAGACGGTCTGGTGCTCAAAAATGAGGATTTGGAGGATACCCGCATTTTTTATCGACGAATTGCAGACCCGAAAACGGGCGTCAAAGGTCAGCTGAAAACGTATTACACAAAGAAGAGTGCGCTGGATGTCGGATCGGTATCCTATTATAAATACAACCTGCCGCGCAATGTCTATCCGGGTTATCTGAAAAAGTGCGGAGCAGGAAATAATGCACCGTATCGCATCTATAAGACCAATGGCAATGTGCTGTTCGCATCGCGTAAACTGGTTCATGACAAGATAAAGAATCTCAATGACCACGATAATTATAAAGCGCATATTGTAAGGGTTGGATATACCGGTATCGACACCGATAAACAACGTATCGTCACGGATATCTGGCGTGCCGATACCGATCCCAACAAGGGAAAAATCGGCGTATTGCTGTATACCGGCAAACCAATTTCGAGGACGGATCCTAAAACGCACCGCAAAAGAGAGAACCACCTGTACGTATTTCCGCAGTTCGACGAAAGTCAGCCGTATATTACACTATCGGATGAGGACCGTATCGCGTATGAGATGGATTGCCGCGCCTGCAAGAAAAAGGGCAGCTACATCTTGACCAACATGAAGGAAAACGATGTGCTGCCGGTGTTTTATGTGCAGACGAATGACGCGCATGGGAAGCAGCATACTTACTTCGGCTTAACGCAGTATCCGCGCATCGGTCATACGCACATGCTGTCGGATGGTCTGCCCAAAGAGCAGCTTGACCAATACGAAGCTATCCAGAAGGGCAAACCACCGCTGGACTATCCGCATGCGATCCTCGGCTTTACGTATACGTTCCAACAGGATGATGGAAACAAGCAGACAACGGCTTACCGCTCTCGTGTTTCGTTCGGCGATTTTGAAGTAACCGACCCGAATATCAAAACGGACTCGTCCCAACCGATCATTCTGGCAGAACCCAAGCCCAGCTTTTTTGCGGGCTATACGGAAGGCGGGCGTCATTATTCGCAGTCCAATCCCGAGCAGCCTTGGGAAGCGGATTTCCGGCTGCGCGGTTTCAAGCAGTATTGGATGAAAAATGACGAACTGATACCCGGCAATATGCCGAATATGCAGAGTGCTTTTCGTCCTCTGCCCGCAAACACGCAGTTTACCGGCGTTGTACGTTTTAAAAACCTGCATGAGGATGAACTAGGGCTGCTGTTGTGGTCGCTGGTACTCAATGAGAACGATCACCAGCACCGCTGCCAGACAATCGGCAAAGGCAAGCCGTATGGTTTCGGCCGTGTCCATGTGCAGGCAACGCAGCTGAATATTTGGGATATGAACCGGATGTATTCCGCCGCAGGTTTTTCCGGCTGTACCCGCGAACCGAAAACCTGTGGTCAGTTTATCGAAGATTACAAATCCTATATTCAGGAAAAGACCGCAGTGCCGATCGAAGACCGTGCGGAGTGGAAAGCGTTTTTCTATATGAAGGAACGTATCTGGAAGAACGACGAACGGGCCAAGGTAAGCTATATTCCGCTGAATGGTGATAGAGATATGAAAAAAGTGCTGCCAACGGTTGTCCGGATACAGAACGGAAAGTGAGGTCGCAATGGCAAAGAAAATCATTTTATTCCTCAGCCTACTCAATGCTGACCAGAAGAATTGGAGAACCCAAAAGTATGACTGTGCGGCAGGTATGCTCGGTCTGGATACGGCTCGTGAGGTTATCGGCACGCAGACCAACGAAGCGCCGGTTAAGGCTATGCTGCTGGCGCATCCGGATGTCCGGTCGATCATCTGTATCGTAACAAGCCAGGCCAAGAAGTTCACGTTAGGTTTCTTCAAAACAAGAATTCTGGAATTTGCGCAGGAACAGGGGCTCAATGTGACGGAAGACACATTCCGTATCATCAACTACGCCGATGGCGAAGTATTCACTGAAGGTCCGCTGCAGCGTATCCTGGCAGAGATCCAGCCGGGCGGCATGGGCAAGAACAGCACAGGTGATGAGATCCTGCTGGAGACCACCGGCGGTTGGCGCAATACCATGATGTATCTGCTGCTGCTCAGCCGCGTACTGACGTATAACCATAATCCGACGCTTGGTGCGATCTATGCCGATCGCGACAACGCATGTATTACCGATATATCCGATCTGCTCCGCATGTTCGATCTGGTAGGCGGCATGCAGGAAATGAGCTCGTTCGGCAACGTGCGCACCTTGCGCAAGTATTTCGGCACCGAACCGCAAGACGAACGGATCGGCGAACTGCTCAACGCACTCGAAGCGCTTAACGAGGCGATCACGCTGTGCAGAACAAGCAAAGTAAGCGGATGTCTTGAGCGGTTTATCCATGCAGTGAATGAAGTAAAATCCTGTGATAATCCACTCGTCCGTCAGCTTACTCCGGCATTTGACAGTATCTTTCGTGAGCGGAAGTTCAAAATCCGCAGTCTGATCCGTTGGTGTCTGGAACGGGATATGTACCAGCAGGCCGTAACCTTGTATATCGAATGTATTCCGACAGAAATTTTTAAAAACATCGTACAGAAAAAGCAGGAAAACCACCTGTTTAATCCGAATTACGATGATAAAACTCGATTTTCTGATGCAGATGAGTTTTTCTGTTACCTGCTGAATGCCAGTCGATACACCAGCGCATCCAAGAGCAGCAGCGATCAGTATGCAATGCAGGTATACACGATCGAAAATCTGGAGACCTGTTTCCCGTCAGCTCCGTTTGAATTGAAGCCGGGATATAAAATCCATAAACTGCAAAACATTGCACGCGATTATCTGTATATCAAACTTCTGCGCAACATGATCAACCATGCACAAACCACTGGTACGGAAAGCACGGAACAGGCGGTTGAATATCTCAAGGGATATGGTTATCGTTCTCCGGATGCCGTGGACTTAAAAACGCTGCGTACCGTAATGGAAAATGCGTTGAATAACTTGAAGGTCTGAGGAGAGACTTATGAAAACATTTTTTACAATCATCCCGCTGCAGCGCGGCAATGATCTGAAAGGCTGCATTTATCAGGCCGTAGACAACAGCGACTTGCAGATGGACACACCGACCTGTTTCCCGATCATGACAGCTATGAACGCTTACGCCAAGCCGGGAGAGGAGATTCGTGTTGTCGCGATCCTGTCCGCTGTACAGAACTGCGAAACAAATCTTGAAAAATTCCGCGAGGAAGTGGAGAATATGAGTCAAGAAATCGGCTTCACTTATCCGCGCGGCATAGAAGTTGTAAATGCTCCGGCGGATGCAGGTGTGCGCAGCCATATTGAGACTTTTCAGCGCCTGATTGAAAAGGTAGAAGATAATGACAAGCTGTATGCTTGTATGACCTATGGCGTGAAGCCGCTGTCGCAGATTTTGATCATGGCGATCCAGTATGCGTATCGTCTGTTAGATAATGCTTCTATCTGCTGTTTAGTATACGGTCAGCCGGGTTGGGGCGGCGCTGCCCCCAGCGTCAACGATATGACTGCACTCATCCAGATGGACGAGATCACCCGCCTGCTGGCAGAGCATAAGGTCAAGAATCCGCACACTGTCATCGAAAAGATCATCTCGCAGGATTGAGGTGAGCAGAATGACTGAGACAACCCGAAAAACACAGGAAGAAGAACTGAATCAGGCGGTAGATCTTTTTAAGCATGTTTCTAAAGAGAAAAATGAGGCTGAATGGCAAAAGCAATTAGACAATGTATGGCTCTGCTTTTACCACTGGTGCACCGACTGGGAATCGGTGCAGAATCCGCTCTATGCAGATTACACTGGTGAGAAAAGTGTAGAACTGCTGAATGTGTTCTATGATACGCTGGAGAAATTTGACCTATCCTATGGAAAACCTTATTCTCATTATTTTAATCGCACATGGAATAGAAGGAAAAAGGATTCTAAGGATGACATCGAGTTCCGTGCAAGGACTATTCGGATTGACGAACCGCCAAAGGAACCGGAGGACAAGGGAAAACATAAAGCTCCGGTAATCATCATGGATAAAACAGCGATCGATTCGGCACACGATATGATGGTTCAGGACAGGTATATCGACTTAACTACACTTATCCTGCATTTGCGTGAACGAATTGGTGTCCGTGCAGCGAATCCTGCACGCGAACGTTGGTTCCGCATGTTTTATACGGAAGATATCACAAGAACGGTGAAGACGATCGATATTAAATTCACACACGAACACGATGTAATGCAGGCCATCTATCAAAGCTATCTGGATTACTATACGACCCAGAAGTGTCATTCCACTGCAGAGATCAGAGCGGTGACACTCGAGCCGCGCAGTAAGTTTACAAACCGCGCAGATGATACGAATGAGGTGGAGGTTCCGCTTCCGGCCTGCGTTTCCCTGACCTATCTAGAACGCTGTGAGAATACAAAGTACGGTAACTCTGCACGAAGCAATCAGCGTAAAAACTACGAAGACATGATAAAAAAGGAAATCACATGATCACCCACTACCAAATCACCCTATTGCCGGAGCGCGACACACGCATTTTTCCGGAATGGGGATACCATTTATATTCCTCGCTGCTGTCGCTGACACCGCACAGCTTTGGCGAGCGCATGCACAGCGACGGCATCACGCCGCTCAGCAGCTGCATCACTGTGCAGGACAAGCAGGTGATCTGGCATGTAAATCTCCTCGGCGCGGACAGCGAAGCCGTGCTGGCCCCGATCATTGAGCAGCAGGACCGCTACTGGCTGCGTCGAGAAAACCAATCACTGCAGGTCAACACGATGCAGATTGAGCATATTGATTCGGCGGACACGCTGCTGCAGCTGCCCGAGCACCGCACAATGAAGCTGCGGTTTCTCACGCCGACCGCGTTCAAAAGCGATGGCAGCTATGTCAATCTGCCGTCCGTGCCGCTCATTATGCGAAATCTGCTGAACAAGTGGAACGGCTGTTTTGCGGAGATCTGTCCGATCGAGGACGAGGACGGCGAAGGCATTCAGGCAATCGCAAACGGACTCCGCATTGCCGAGTACCGGCTGTCGAGCCGTGATTATCTGCTCAAAGGACAGTCCATTCCCGGCTTCACCGGAGAACTGACGCTTAAATGCCGTCTGGATGGGTTTCATCTTACGATGGCGAACCTGCTGCTGCACTTTGCACCATATGCGGGTGTCGGCATTAAAACGGCGCTCGGTATGGGCGGCGTAATATGTGAATAACAATAGCGGATAAAGTAAAAACCGATATGTCCAATTGGACATATCGGTTTTCTTTTTGTCCCCGATGGGGTATGAAATGTTTCGCGCTGGCACCGTTCCGCAAGCTGTGCCGGCAAGTTGCTGTCCCCATAGGGGTATGAAATGTTTCTCGTTTGGAACTACCTTCCGAACACCATTGCAGGCAAGTTGCTGTCCCCGTAGGGGTATGAAATGTTTCCAATCTGCACTGGTTTGAGTTTATGGCAATGATGGTTGCTGTCCCCATAGGGGTATGAAATGTTTCTATCAACGACAGAGCACATCTGTACGACTAAGAGTTGCTGTCCCCATAGGGGTATGAGATGTTTCTCAGGTTGCTATGACGGCGGTAGCAGCGTCCAAGTTGCTGTCCCCATAGGGGTATGAAATGTTTCATATGAGCAGCTATTTCAAGGCTCGCGGCAAGTAGTTGCTGTCCCCGTAGGGGTATGAAATGTTTCCTATCTCGAACGCAACCTCGGAAGAACTCAAGGCGTTGCTGTCCCCATAGGGGTATGAAATGTTTCATCATCGGTGTGTTCGCCGCGCTGAAGCCGTTGGGTTGCTGTCCCCATAGGGGGGATGAAATGTTTCTCTGGTAAACGAACTAAAAGAGCATGACATTACACGTTGCTGTCCCCATAGAGGTATGAAATGTTTCCCCCGCCTTGTCTATAACGCGTTACTTACGCTTTCTGTTGCTGTCCCCCGTAGGGGTATGAAATGTTTCACCATCAGCCAGTATGTGCGCGAGAGCAGACAGGGGTTGCTGTCCCCATAGGGGTATGAAATGTTTCAACAGCAGAGGATATGACCAGTTTATCTTGAAAACGTTGCTGTCCCCATAGGGGTAAGAAATGTTTCGGGCATCATGGTGTCAAAATTAACGGTTCCATCGTGGTTGCTGTCCCCATAGGGGTAAGAAATGTTTCAGCAAAACAGCACAAAAAATAATGAAGTAATTCAGTTATTCAGCTGTTTTTTTCTGTAACTTGTTATAATAATCACTGCAAAAATTTGATATTACAGCGCTATTACCGGTAAAATTAGCCGTTTATTGCGGTGCGAACCTGCCCCAAACCATCTCTTGAATAATATTATATCACGCGGCTTGCACAAACGCAACCAAAGGACCCGAGGGCCATTCCTATTGTATACGCCGGAACAGCCCTCGGTTCTTCGTTCAACCCACCCCTATTGGGTTATCGCCTGTTTGTCTTACGACTGCGCGTCCAGATACTCCACCTCGACAAAAAAGCTCTTGACCTCGCCGCTGGTGTCGGTGCTGAACCCGCTCTTTACCTTGCGAAAATCCTTACCGGCTTCCATGCCGTCTACGATATTTCCTTCGTGAAAAGCGTTGTTCGCACCCCAGGAAATGAAGTCCTTCTCGGAGGAAACCGGTGTAAAGCCCGGGTCGTATGTGCTCGGCACGTCAACCGTGATGCGGGTCTCGCGGTTGCGGATACCCTGTTCAAACACCTCTGTCCACGCTTTGATGCGGTTCTGCTCCCAGCGGTGATTGAGGATCTCCACGCTGGTCGGCATCTCAAACAGCATGTAGTCCATGTGGGTATAGTCCTCAAAGGTGTAATCGTCCGCGTTCATGCGGTCGCAGGCGTACTTGATAGCCGCTTCCGAATAGTTCGGGCAGCTGTAGACGTAGTCCGCCGCTTCACCGGACTTGATCGCGCGCTGCAGCTCGAGGATGAGTTTCTCACCCTGTTCGGAGACCGCCTGCGAGTTCTTGTCCTGACGGCGCTGAATCTCCGCCTGAATGTCCTTGCGGAACACCGAGAAATACCACCGGTTGTCCTCGGTCTTCTGCGTTTTAGCCGTACCGCAGATGACGAAATCCTCACGGGTATTCAGTTGGGTCAGCTTTTCCCACGCCTTCTGCATCGGTCCATACTCATACTTGTCAGCAGGAATATAGATCTTGCAGGAAACGTCGTCGTTCGTCAGGGTTTCGGCGTTTCGCAGCGACTCGGCATCCTGATACGGCATCGCCGCCAGCTGCTGCTGCATCTGCGCAAGGATTTCATTGACCAGCGCGTTGTACTGCTCCTGTTCCTCCTGCTGCTTCTGCTCCTCGTCATTCAGAACGGTCGTGTTGTCGTACTTCGTGCTGGTGCACTTGCGGGACGCCGTCCACCCGGAATGATCGCGGGACATGAAGCTGTCGCTGCGCAGGAAGTAGTCGTACCGGACATAACCCTTGCGGTCAGGCGTCGGGTCGTCCCAAGTGGTATCCACATGGTACCACTCACCGTCGATCTGCACGATATCCCATGCATGGTTGCTGTTGCGGACGTATTCGACCGGAATACCCACTTCTTCGAGCAGCATTTTATACGCATAGGCGTATCCGGCGCAGACCGAGGTATGCTCGAGGATAGCGCCGTACGCGGTGTACGAAATGTGCGGCATATTGCCGGAATACAGGCGCATATCGTACTCGTTGTTCAGCACCAGATAATCATGCAGCGCCTTCGCCTTGTCGTAGTCGCTCATATCGTCGGTGACAGCTTCGCCTACGATGATCTTGACCGCGCTGCGCAGATTCTTGTACTGTTCTCGCTTGATATTAACGTCTGCACCGTTCAGATACTCGTACCCGATCGTCAAGCGAGCAACCTCGTTATTGGTCTTGCGCGTGGTGTCGAAGGAGAAATGCCGATACGGACCGTCCGGGTCGAACACATAGGCGTCGTCGATCGCTTGGTTGCACACCTTGTAGAAGGTATTCCAATCGAGATGGTACTGCCGCAGATCCACTTCCGTTGTGTAGCTGACGATTGCTTGATAGATGGCGTTGTACGCACCTTCCGCATCGGTGACGCACGGTGTCTCATGCGGCTCCCGCGTGTCCTCCGTCTTGTCTGATTCGACGATCTCCGGCTTGGTCTCTTCCTTCTTCTCGTCGAGCTTCGTCAGGTCGCTGACCGGCTTTTCCGTCACTTGAGGTGTCGGTTCCGGCGCAGGTTCCGGTTTTGTCGTCTGCGTGGAACCGTTCTGACTGCGGTACAGGAAGGTCGCTATCTCGGCACGGGTACACCCCTTATCCGGCGAGAAAGCGGACGCAGACGTACCGGTTGTTATGCCGCTGGCTGCAGCCCAGGAAACAGCGTTCGCGTAATACGCGCTGCTGCTCACATCCGCAAATCTGGCCATACTTTGCGGATTCGGACTGCCGACGGCTCTATGCAGGAACGTGGCGACCTGAGCGCGTGTTACCGGTTTGTACGGCGAAAATTCAGTTGCCGAGGTGCCGGATGTGACGCCGTTCTGCACGGCCCACAGCACCGCCTGATAGAAATAATCCTCCGGCGCTACATCTGTGAACGGATTGTTCCCGCTGACCGCAGGCGAGCCGTTTGCCCGCCACAGGAACGTGACCGTCTGTGCACGCGAGCACAGCTTGTCCGGCGAAAAGCGGTCCTTGTCCGAGCCTGATGTAATGCCTTCGGAGGCCGCCCAATCCACCGCCGTTTTGTAATAAGCGTTCGGTGAAACATCCGAGAACGCTTGCGCACTGACGGCGGACAGTGATGCGATGCACAGAACCGACGCGATACAGCTCCGTACTTTGAAAAAACGTTTTGCCATGAAAAATTCCTCCTTCTATGGCACTCTGGTGTGGATAATCTTCTGTCTCTATGAAAGGAGTAAAGAAATGCCGCCATCCCTTGACGGCATTTGCAGTATACCGCAAAAGTACCGTTCTGTTCTTTCAAAAACGATAGAAAACACGGGTACAAAAGCTGATTTCTCGGCTGCGGTTCCCTTGCGCATCAAGGCAAATGTGCTATAATTAAAATTGGTTTTTTGTAACATTTCAGGCAGGTGCGATTTCTATGGAAATTGAAAATTATCCTGCTGCATATATGATAAACTGGAAACAACACAAAAAGGGATTGGCAGGGAGAACGATGGCGAAAAAACAACAGCAGAGCATCGAACTGGATTATGAACAGAAACGCATGGCCAACCTGTTCGGCAAAAACCTGACCGAAGCCGATGGTGTGCGCCGGTTTCTGGCCGAGGGATGCCGGGCAGCGAATAAAGACGGCGGTGTATCCGATGCGGAGTTCTGGAGAGGACTTTTTCTGGAAAGCAAAGTAAAAGGTAAATATGGCAAGAATCTTTTAGGGAAAAACAAGTATGACGGCGATCCGGATGAAGTACCGTCTGACCCGTATTCCGCGATTGATTACCAATGTACACTGAAATATCTGGCACACGGTCACGAGCGCGTATTCGATACAAACAAACCGAATGTGCACCCGAAAGATAGCGACAATTTCTTTCGCTATTTCAATTTGATGGGTGACAAACGGAATTATACCTCAAACTTGAAAACAGCGATTCATCTGCGAAACAAATACTCGCACGACACAATCGAGGGCATTCAAAACATCACAGCAGACAGCCTGAAGCAGGATATTCAGCTGCTGGAGCGCATTACCGTACCGCTGTGCAAAAGAGAAGATTTTCCGTTTGCGGACGAAATTCGCGCGTACTGGAAACGCATCGAAGAAGAGTACCGCCGGAAATTCAGTGCGCCGCCGATCGACCTTGACGACGCGGCCTGCGTGGTATTCCGTCCGGACGAGCTGACGCTGGAGCAGATCGCCGCCGTCAGGGACGTGATCCGAAGCTACAACATCAACGAAAAGGACGGCAAAATTTACGAATATCCGGACCGCACAAAGCTGGAAGAGCTGCTGTCCTATGCGGTGCTCCGTCCGCGCGGCAGCGAGGAAGAACGCAGGCAGCTTGCCGAGCAGACCGAAAAACGGTCGAAAAAGCGCCGTGAGACCACAGAAAAACTCGAAAAGCTCGATGAGACCGGCGATACCTCGGAGTTCGCCGAGAACAAACCGGATGAACTGCGTCTGCCGGAGGAGGTCAGCGCGGCTCTCCGTCCCGAGCGCCGTATGTTCAAGCTGGAACAGCAGCTGCAGGCCGTCCTGCAGAATTTTGTGCTCACAGCGGATGAAACGCTGTTCGAGTCCGCAGTCGGCCGCCGTTATATCTCCGTAACGCTGCTGCCGCTGCTCGCAAAGGAGAAAAAGCAGCTTTGGCTGGATTCGTCGGTTATCGGCACGATGTTCTCCAAATTCCGCAGCAGCCGTCCGTCCGACACCGAAGCATTCGACGAGGAACGGCGCCGCGCGCTGGAAAAGCTGCATAAGAGCGAAAAGAACGCCATCAAGGCTCTGCGAGCGCTCAACGAACACGGTCTCATCCGTGTGGTGTACAGCCCGACCACCAGCCGCAACAGCAGTGACAATCTGCGTGCCGCCGCTCTCCAGAACCCGACCACGCGCTTCTGGCTGCTGACCATGGACAAGTCCATGTCAGACGGCTGCTCCCCCCCCGCCCCCCCCCCCGCCGCCCCCAAGCCGATGGACGAAGCCGAACTGCTGTTATTCGGTGCAACCTGTCCGATGCTCTCCGAGATGAGAGATCCAAAATCTACACCGGCTCCTGCACCTGCACCGGCTCCCACAGAGCCGAAGGCGCCGCACAGCACAACCGGCACCGTGCTCAACGCCGCATGGCCGGACGGACACTATTCCGAAATTCGCTTACTGTCCAAGATCGGTGAAGGCGGTGAAGGCCAAATCTTCAATACCAATTCGCCGGAACATCTGGCGGCCAAAATCTACACCGGAAAGCGAATGAACACCGAGCGTAAGAACAAGCTGGACTACATGGTGCAGTATGATCCGCATATTCACGGTCTTTGCTGGCCGTGCGCGATGCTGTACACGAAGGATGAAATCCCGGTCGGTTTCCTCATGCCGAGTGCCGCCGGTGTCGAACTGGCGCTGACCGTGTTCCATCCCGGCCGTGGGCAGCGCCGCATCATCGAGCGCGGCTGGACGCGCAAAAGTCTGGCACAGATCGCTGCCAATATTGCGTCCATCTTTGCGCAGATGCACAGCCATGATATTTTGATGGGCGATATCAATCCGCGCAACTTTATGGTCGCGCAGGACTGCAGTGTCAGCTTTGTAGACTGCGACAGCTACCAGATCGGTGCTTTCGGCTGTCCGGTCGGCACAGTGCGCTACACGCCGCCGGAACGCCATCGAGAGATGAAACGCCTCGGCAGAGTGGACTTTGGCTTTACCCGCACCATTCAGGATGAGCAGTATTCCCTCGCGGTACTGCTGTTTGAGATCCTCACGCTCGGCCGTGCTCCCTACGAGAGCCGCAACAACAACAATCAGGATGTAGTCGATGCTATTATTGCCGGTACATTTCCGTATCCCTACCGTTCGGACGATGAGGACCAGCCTGCCAACAGCAAACTCAACCCGCCTGTCGGCTTTTCGCGCTACATCTGGAGCCACACCACACGCCGTGTCAAAACGCCGTTCTACAACACGTTCACCAACAAAAAACGTTCGACTGCTACCGAGTGGGCCGAGACCATGACCGAGTATGTCCGCCAGATCGAGCTTGGGCACAGCACGGATGAACTGATTCCGAACTCGTACAAGGATATTTCCGATGTGTCCGAGGACGGCACCGAAATGGTCGATCTGATCTGCGAGGACTGCGGAAAACCGTTCAATCTGGGCAAGGATGTATATGAACGCCGTCAGGCGAACCGTGAGCCCATGCTCTGTCTGTTCTGCTGGGATATCCAGCAGAATCTGAACCGCCAGACCTACCGCGTTACATGCTCGGAATGCGGCAAGGAATTTGCCACAACCGCCGGTAAAGTCCTGAGCCTTCAACGCAAGAACAAAGACATTCTGTGCCCGGACTGCCTGAGCGCCAAACACTGTGACGACTGCGGCGCTTTCATCTACAACCGCAGCGTGGCTCAGATCCGCGAGATGCGGATGAAAGGAAAATCCGTCTGGTGCTCCAGCTGCCTTGCCAAGCATTTGGGAACCCGATAATCGCCGTGCACGAAAGGAGAAACCACTATGGCTTCCAGTAAAAAACCCAAATATCCGGTAGAGACACCGGAGGAAAGCAAGATCAGTCTTACGGAACTGGCCAACAATCCGGAATCGCGCACGCCGATCATCGTATGCGTGGACTGCTCGTATTCCATGCTGCAGAACGGCCGTCTGTACAAGATGATGGAGGGTCTCGAACGCTTTCGCCGGGAACTGGAGAACGATCCGATCGCGGCGGATTCGGTTGAGCTGTGCATTGTCAGCTACGGCGGAACCTCGGCCCGTGTAGAATGCGATTTTGAGTCGCCTGACCGGCTCAAAATTCCGGAACTGCACGCCGACGGTGAAACGCCGCTTGCCGACGCCGTGTTCACCGCACATACCATTCTGCAGCGGCGTCTCGAGCGGTACAACAAGGTCGGTGTCAGCCATTACCGTCCATGGCTCGTCCTGATCGGAGACGGCGACGAAAGCCAGTCCATGCGTGATCTGGACAAGGCCGCCAGGCTGCTCAAGACCGAAAGTGACGAAAAGCACCTCAGCGTGCTGTGCGTGTCGGTCGGCGATGCGGATAAGGCGGAGTATACGTCGCTCGGCAAACTGTCGCCGGACGGTCAGGTACAGTATCTGAACGACCTGCGCTTCATGGACTTTTTCGGCTGGCTGAGCCGCAGTATCCAAAAGACCAGCCGATCGCTCAGCGGCGAGGAAGTCAAGTACGATCCTACTGCTGAATGGGGTGAAGTAAAGACCGTTTACAAGAGGTGAACCGTATGGAATTCAAGATCAGTTTAGCAAGGGTGACCGGCTCGGACCATAGTCTGCATAACATCCCCTGTCAGGACAAAACAGCGGTATTCGCCGGTGATGATTACACCACGGCTGCACTTGCAGACGGCGCCGGAAGCCGTCCGTACAGCCACATCGGTGCAGAGCTGGCAACCGTTGCGGTTGCAAGCACGCTGAACGTACGCTTTGAAGATTTTTGGGAATACGAACCGCACATGGTCGCAACCGGTGCATGGGTCGAAGCCACCAATGCCATGCTGAACAAACCCTATTCGCTTTACGATCAGGCGTGCACGCTGCTGTTTGTTGCCATCGCTGAGGACGGCCGCTATATCTCCGGTCACATCGGAGACGGTGTGCAGATTCTTGTAGAGCCGAATGGCGAAATGCGCACATTCAGTCCGCCGGAAAACGGCGAATACGAAAACGAAACCTGGTTCATCACCGGCGACGATGCGGTCGAGCATCTGCGAATTCAGAAGGGCACGCTCCAAGCCGGCAGCACCCTGCTCATGATGAGCGACGGCACGGCGAAAAGCCTGTATCAGACTTCGACCGGCGAGCCTGCTCCGGCCTGCCGGACCATTGCACGCTGGCTGAAAGAGAAGGAAGAGGACGAGGTCAGCTTTCTGCTGGAAAAGAACATGAACGAAGTGTTCTGGTCCCGCACCTCGGATGATATGAGCCTGATCGTCATTCGGGTGCAGGAAAAGCAGGAGGGCCACACGGATCCCAATCTGCTCAAACTCTGAGAGAAACGAAAAAAGGATGGGTTATGGGTAAAAACATCACAGGACGGCGGCAGTACGAGAGCATTCGCAGCCTGCTCAGTCATATCTACTTATACGGCTTCTTCTCGCGCGAGGATTTTGAAGCAGCGAATATCATCAAGGTCAAATCCTATGATCAGGAATTGCGGCTGATCTACGATATCTTCCCGAAGGATGAACAGAACGCACTTGTCCGCGGCGGCCGCAAGTACCCGCGGATGGAACGGCTGTATACCGAGAGCGGAAAATACGGTCTGTCCGGCAGCTACTCGCTGTACACGATGGACGAGCAAAAGGAGCTGCCGCTGACGCTCTCCATGCTGAACGGTCTGGCGCAGAAGCCGGCTGCCGCACCCGAACTGTGCAGCCGACTCGAAAAAGAGGGCAAAAGCGATGCCGATGGCAGTTCGCTGTATAACTGGGTGCTGCGCCACCTGAAAGACCTGGCGAGCGCCGGTTATCTGTGCAAAAACGGCAGCCGGTTTGCCGTCTCGCCAGACATCCTCGGCATCCTGTCCGAGGATGAGCTGATGCAGTTCGAGCATTTCGTCATCTTTGCTTCGGGTGTCGGCTATCCTCGCGCAACCGGATATTTTATCTGCGAACAGGTGGCAAACGAGCGCTATCGCCGCGGCGATACGCATGAGCATCCGTCTCCTTTCCTGCTGCGCCATAACACTAACACCAATATCCTGGACGAGGATCTGGTCTATCAGCTGCTGGATATCATCGCGCAGCACGCCGAAGCGGAAGTCAAATGGGATAAGCTGAAAACCGAAAAGACCGTGCAGGGACGTGTCAAACCGGCGGCAGAAACCGTAACGCTGCTGCCTGTGGCCGTTCGCATCGACACCCGGCTGGGTCGCTGGTATCTGCTCGGTATGCACGGCAAAATGCCGACGATGGTGCGGCTCGGCAGCATCCATGCGGTGAAAAAGGGCAAACCGGTATCCGAGGAGGTCTGGGAACACGCGGTGCAGACGGTTGCCGACACGTTCACGCACACCGGCTGCTCAGGCCGCATCACCTACGGAGATACAACCGAGGTCCGTGCCGAACTGCATTTCGACAGTGCACCCGGTATGCGCACCCAGTTCGAACGCGAGATACGGCAGGGACAGATCATCGAACAGGACGGGCAGGAATACTACTGCGCCTATGTCAACGATCCGGGTGAACTGGTGCCGTTTTTGCGCTCCTTTGCGCCGTGGCTGCGCATTCTGCCCGGAGAACACGATCTGGACAGCCGGATCTCGTCCCATCTGACACAAATGCTCGAAAATCTGGAGAGAAATATGCCGTGAATTTGTTCCATAAATACTATAACCGCGCCTTTCTTCTCGCGTTGGAGCTGCTCGCGCGGCTGCAAGGCGGTCAAACGATTTCCGTCCGCGAAGCCTTTGAACTGGCGAGGAAGAAAGGGCTTACCGAAGCAGATTCGGTCATAAAACCGCTGCTCGATTACGAAATTGTCCAGCGCGCGGACAATCGCTATTATCTGAACCTTAACTACCGAAAACTGCGTCTGCCGATGCAGCAGACTGAAAAGCAGTGGCTCTCGTACATGCTGGCCATGCCGGAGGCGCGGCTGCTGCTCGAGGAAAACTTGTACGACCGTCTGTCGGAGTTCTGCGGCGGCAGCGATTCGTTTGACGCAATACAGCGGTATGCGCCGCATGCAGCGCCATGCAGCCCGCAGGGGCAGGAGAAAATTCGGACGCTGCTCCGCGCGATACGGGGTCGGCAGAACATCCGCTACCGATTCCGCACCCGGGATGACAAAACGCCGCAGACCGCCTCCGCTCTGCCATGGAAGCTGGAATACAGCGCGTTTGACCGCCGTTGGTGGCTGATCCTCTATTCCGAGGAGCAGGACCGCACGATCAAAGCCAGGTTAGAGAACATCCTCGAACCGGAACCGATGCAGACGAGCGATGTGCCGGAAGAGAAGATCGAACAGGCGATGGAACGCCTGCTCATGCCCGAACCGGTGCGGCTGGCCGTCAAACCGGAAAAGGGAGCCGTCGAACGCTGTTTTCTCGTGTTCGAGAACCAGCAGTTTGAGGAAACGCGGCAGACCTCGCACGATATGGTGCAGCTGTCCTTCCGGTGGTACCGGTTTGACGCGCATGAGATCGTTCGGCGGCTGCTGTATCTCGGCCCAATGGTGCATCTGCAAGGACCAAAGGTGCTGCAGGAGGAGCTTGCGGCGGTACTCCGAAAAGCACTGTCTGAAAATACAGAAACAAGGGGGAACATCCAATGAACAGAGAAGATCGTTTTTATGATCTGATGGAAGAAAACACCGATGACGCCAGCATTCAATATGAGATCGGCCTGTGTTATCTGAACGGCGACGGCACGGAGAAGGATACCGCCGAAGCCGAAAAGTGGCTGACACGAGCCGCAAATCAGGGACACGAGCAGGCGAAAGCGCTGCTCGAAAGCGGCAATCATGGCACGCCGGAGGAACCTGCGGAGACCGACATCCTCGAACTGTGCATGAAAGCCGAGGAAGGAGACAAGGACGCGCAGTACGCGGCAGCGCGGTACTTCATGGCGCACGGCATGGCGCAGTCCGAAGCAGACCGCTATCTGAAAGCCGCGGCTGACCAGGGCAACGGGCAGGCGTGCGACGAACTCGGCGAAAGCCTGCTGCAGCAGTCGATGAACTGCGACAACCAGAACGACCGATTCGAGAAGGAAAAACAGGCGGTCCGCTATTTCAAAAATGCGCTTGACTGCGGTATTCCGCATGCGGCAGAACGGCTGGCCGACTGCTATCTGAACGCACGCGGTACGCTGCAGAATGACCCGGAACAGGCCGAGGCGTATTTTGTCAAGGCCGCCGAGCTGTACGCACAGCAGGGCAAGCCGATGGCGCTGGTCGAGCTGGCCGAGCGTTACGCGGTCGGCAACGGCGTGCCGGAAAGCTACGGTAAGGCGCTCAGCTACGTCAAGCGCGCGCAAAACGCCGGTGCGTCCGATGCGATGGAGCAGTTCAGCAGCGATGTAGAGAACTATCGCGCAGCGAAGCAGCGCGAGGCCGAGGAGAAGGAGCGGCAGAGGCAGGAAGCCGAAGCCCAAAATCAAAAGCGTTATGATGAGATTCAGCAGGAACTGCAGGAATGGGAAAACAAACTGCAGGAGTTGCGGATAACACGCATACAATCGCAAAAGTTTGAACATGAAAATATGCATAAATGGATGACCATGCCGCATGATATCAGCACACCGCCGGGAAAGGCTCAGAGAACCCTTTTGGTCATCGGTGCAGTAGTTTCAGCAATAAGTATGCTGGGGCTTGTGCTGCTATCCTTCCAGTCTGGCAACGGCACCAACGCGGTTATAATCAGCCTGTGCGAGATTCTCAGCGGTATATTTATGTTTAAGTTTTGGCGTGAAGGAAGCATCCGCCGCTATATTTCGGAATTTATCTTCCTGTTTATGACGCTGATGTTCTGGGGTGTATTGCTTCCGCAGGACCCGGACGCAGATAATGTAGGTATGATGATGCTTGCATGGGCATTTGTTATTCTTCTGGCCATGCTGTGGAACATCTTCCAGACGGTGCAGAAGAGCCGGAATCTCAAAAATCATTCGGCGAATGTTGACCGTAACAACCAGCTAAACCAACTGCTGGACACGCAGATCAAGGAAGCACAAGAAAGGATTTCCGCGCTGCAGCAGGAGATGCAGACCATATTGAACGACCTGTAATAACAGAAAAACAGCCTGACCATAAGGTCAGGCTGTTTATTTTACGAAAAGATATGTAATACCTGGCTTCCAGCATACCAAATTAACGCTACAACAATAAACAGCAGTATACAGCCGCAGGAAGATTCGTCTTCATCTTTTGAACCTATCAGGGAGAAAATAACATCAAAGATAAACATCAGCACTTCGCAGATGCCGCCAGCGATCTGACCCAAAATCTCCAATATGCGGTCCAGATAACGATAGAACGTGTCTCTTCTTTGCTGCTTTTGGCGTTCGCTATGTAATTTCTGTGCGGCAGCGTCAATTTCCGTCTGCCGCTGTTTAGTCTCCTCCTCCCGACGCTTCCTCTGTTCGGCTTCGGCAGCCGCCTGCTGTTTCCGTTTCTCGGCCGCGACAGTCTCCTGATCGGCGCCCAACTGTGCCTGCTGTCGCTCCTGTTCTGCGCGTTCCTCCTTCTTCTGCTCATACTGTGCGAGCCTTTCGTTGAATTGCGCACGCGCGTCCGTCATACCGGCTTGCTCGGCCTTTCGCACCCAGCTGAACGCCTTGCCCAGACTTTTGTCAATATCTTCTCCTTCGGCATACCGGAGTGCTAACTGAAGCATCTGTTCCGCCGCCTGCTCTGGCGTGGAAAACCGAACCGCGCGTTCAAAATTCTTTTCCGCCTGTTCGCGGTCGTGCGCTACGCCGAGTCCGTACAGATAGCACCGCGCCAACAGTTCCGCTGCCGGTGCACAGCTGCAGTCTACCGCGTTTTTGAGCAGCGTTACAGCTTCCTGATAAGTCGGTTGTTCCTCGTGTACAGCACATCCATAATCGAGCGTATCCGGCAGCATGGTTCTGGCCAGCTGGTAGCACGCCATCGCATGACCCTGCTCGGCCGCCATACGCAGGTAACGCTGTGCTTCGGAGCGATTATTCTCCAGAAACTGCATTGCCGCTGCATACTGCGCATCCGCATCTCCCTCTTCGGCGCGCAGACACAGTTCCGGCAGGCTGACATCCTCGGTATTCGGAGATTGATCGGCAATACTGCCCTTCCCCAGCATCTCCGCTGCCGCTGCATGCCCCAGCTCGGAAGCACGGCGGAAATACGTTTCCGCCTTCTGGGTATCCTTATCGGTGCCGTCGCCGTTTAAGTAGCACAGACCGATCTGATATTGCGCTTCCGCATCGTTTTCATCGGCCTCTAACAGGTCGTAAAAGCGTTCTTCTCTGTTTTCGTCCATGTCGTTCCCCCGTGATGTACTGTATTGTACGGTATTGCCTTTAGTATACCATATTTTCCGAAAAAATGGAACACAGCCATAGACCTAACTGTTAGCGGTCCATGGCTGTGTTTTCTATTGTTTTTGAAATCTCCGGCCTGCATCCCGATGCTATACTATGTACATCAGCTGACAAGAAACAACTTTTAAGGAGCGATTATTATGTATTTCATTGATCTTTTCAAACGAATCCTGCGGAAATCCAACATTTCTCTGATTATTTACCTCATCCTGAACGTCCTCATCATCAGTGGCTGCTCCGCGCTCGTGTTCTACTCCAGCAATGTTCCTGTGCCGGTCGGACTGCTCATCGGCGCCGCCCTTTATGCGCTGTCCCTTGCGGTTGCGCTTTCGCCGTTCGGCGAGTGGCTGCTGCGTCTGCAGACCGGCTGCAAAAAAATCTGCCGAACCGATTACCTCAACTACATCATGCCGCTGTTTCGTGAAGTACACGAGCGTGCATGCGAGCTTGACCCGTCCGTTCCCGCAGACGTGCAGCTGTTCATGAACGACGACAAGTCCGCCAACGCCTTTGCCACCGGCCGCAAGACCATCTGCATTACCGAAGGACTGCTGCGCATGCCGCCGGAGCAGATCAAGGCTGCACTCGCTCACGAGTTCGGCCACATCGCCCACAAGGACACCGACCTCATCCTGTTCGTCACCATCGGCAACATGATCATCACCACCGTTCTCCTGCTCCTTCGTTTGTTCATCAACTTCATTCACTGGGGTGCCGATCTGGCGGCGCTGCTGGTCGGCGGACGAGACGGCGTATTCGCACTCGTGATGAACTCGATCTGCCACGCGATGATGATCCTGTTCGTCGGCTTCTGCAGCTGGGTGTGGAGCGGCGTCGGCACCACCCTCGTGATGCACTCGAGCCGTTCCGCCGAGTACGAAGCGGACGAGTTCGCGTTCCATCTTGGATTCAGTGACGCACTCTATGCACTGCTTGACCGCATCGGCGGCGAACGCGAGACCGGTCTGTTCGCAAGACTCGCCAGCAGCCATCCGGATAAGAACAGCCGCATTGCTCACCTGCAGCAGCTGGGCGCTTACACGATGCCGTTCCGCAACTGAGTGGACACTGATTTGAAAGGAGAATTATCATGTTGTATACCGTAGAAAAGAAATTTGCCGAGCACCTCGAAGAGACCGTTAAGAAGTATCTCATCTTCATCGACACCTGCAGTTTGATGAGCGAAAAAGCCGATCAGTTCTGGGGCAACATCATTCCCCTTCTCCTGCGCGAGAACAAGCAGATCATCGTGCCTCTGCAGGTCTGCCGCGAGGTGGAAAAGCACGCGAAAGCGCCCGAACACGTCGATCCGCGCCGCAGTCAGGCAGCCCGCAAAGCGCTCAGCACCATTGACCGCCTGCAGAAAGCCAACCTCATCACCATCTACGGCGATGACAACGACCGCCTGTTCGCGGACAACGTGTTCCAGACCGTCTTTACCCGGTTCCGTCTGCGCTACGATCTGCTGCTCATCACGCAGGATCACAATCTTGCAGCCGATATTATGAACATCCGCAACAGCAAGGCGGTAAACGGCGTGCGCAGCATCCGCGTTGAGCGCATCACCGAGAACGGATGTCTCGGCATCTTCGGCAGACCCAAACGCCGTGAAACACCGGTAAGCAAGTCGGAGACTGCCGCCGTTCGCCGTCCGGCTGCCGTGCCGCCGGATGACTGCTTCCGGCTGGCCGACAAGGTGAAATCCTGCGCCTGCAACCGGACGGTTTCGTCCGTTCCAGCCGAAGGTGCGACTGTCATCGCCCTGCATGACAGCAGCCGCAAGAACATTCAGCTGTGCCGCAAGATCACCGCTGGCGGTGAAGGCACGATCTACCAGACCAACATTCCCGGCATGGTCGCCAAGATCTACAAAAAGGAAAAGCTGAACCGCACCCAGCACGAAAAGTTATGCCTGCTGGCGCGCAAGAACCTCAGCTGCGACGGCGTTTGCTTTCCGCTGGCGCTGCTGTACGACAAAGAATACAACTTTGTCGGCTATCTGATGCGGCAGGCCCACGGACGCGAGCTGCAACGGTGCGTGTTTCAGCCGCAGCTGCTCAAAAAGTATTTCCCGAACTGGACCAAGCAGGACACGGTGACGCTATGCATCACCATCCTGAAAAAACTGAAGTACCTGCACGACCGCAACGTTATCCTCGGCGATATCAACCCGAACAATATTTTGGTTGTCTCCCCGACCGAGGTGTACTTTGTCGATACCGACAGCTACCAGATCGAAGGCTTTCCGTGTCCGGTCGGCACCATCAACTTCACCGCACCGGAGATCCAGCGCAAGGACTTCTCGACCTTCCTGCGCACCGTCGGCAACGAGCGTTTCGCCGTTGCGACGCTGCTGTTCATGATCATGCTGCCCGGCAAGCCGCCGTACTCCCTGCAGGGCGGCGAAAACCAGGTTGAAAACATCTTAAACGGTGATTTCGCCTACGCCTCCGGCGAACGCTGCTCCGGCAAGGCTCCCGAAGGAATGTGGCGCTTCTGCTGGAGCCACCTGCCGCGCTACCTCAAGAACGACTTCTATGAGACCTTCCGCAAGGGCGGTCTGCACAGCACCGAGCAGACCCGTTTCAGCACGGATGTGTGGCTGCGCAAGTTCGAGTATTACCTCGACCTGCTGCAGAGCGGCAAGCTGTGCGAGCACGACAGCATGTCGATGGAGCTGTTCCCGACCCGGCTGAAAAAGAACCCGCACGTTGCGTACATCAAGTGCCGCATCTGCGGCAATGAAGTGCCGGCTGACAAGGCGATGGAGGGCATCTGCGGTGACTGTCTGAACAAGGGCGAGACCTATCACTGTGCCGAGTGCGGGCAGGAGATGGTGTACAAAAACTACCACAAGTACATCAAAAAAGCGCCGAGACGAACCGTGTGCCCGGACTGCTATCACAAGAAGAACGCCGTCTACACGACGCTGCTCTGCGCGGACTGCGGAAAGCCGTTCTCCATCACCTACGGCGAAAAGGAATCCTACGACAAGAAGGATTTTCATCTGCCGCGCCGCTGCAAGGTCTGCCGGACACGCCGAAGCGGCTCGATTTTCAGCGATATTCCCTATCAGATGCCGCGTGAAGAGAAACCGCAGACCGATGAGCCGATCAAATCCGACCGCTCCTCCTTCCTCTCCGCGCTGGAGAAGTGGTTCCGCATGTAACCTGTTCCCTAACCTAAACCCAATCCGCTAAAGGAGTGTTTTCTATGTATACTACCGAAAAATATCTGTTTGATTGCAAAAACCTGGTCAGCAACCCGTCTGCCCGCGTTCCGGTGTGCCTGTGTCTGGATGTCAGCGGCTCGATGGACGGCCTGCCCATCCAGGAGCTGAATGAAGGTGTTCGCCAGTTCTATCAGGCCATCAAGGAGGACGAGACCGCGCTGTACGCCGCCGATATCTGCGTGATCACCTTCGGCGGCACGGAGCCGGTCTGCCTGCGGGATTTCTCCGGTCTCGACCAGCAGCCGGAGGTGCCGACGCTCTCGGCCGGCGGCATGACGCCCATGGGCGAGGCTATCAACCTGGGGCTTGACCTGCTCGAACGCCGCAAGGAGCAGTTCCGCAGTGTCGGCGTGGACTACTTTCAGCCATGGTTCGTGCTGATGAGCGACGGTGCACCGAACGGTGCTGCCGACCAGCTGGCACGCGCCAAGCAGCGCATGGACAGCCTTGCAAGAGACAAAAAGCTGTCCGTGTTTCCGATCGGCATCGGCGCGCATGCCGATATGAAGGCGCTGGCCGAGTTTTCGCCGATGCGTTCGCCGCTCAAGCTGAAAGGCCTGAAATTCCGCGAGTTCTTCGAATGGCTCAGCCAGAGTGTTTCCACCACATCCCAATCCATCGCCGGTGAGAGCATTTCCCTCGACTTTGAAGGTATCAAGGGCTGGGCCGAGCTGTAACAGAAAGGAGCGATCACATGTGGAGATCGGTATGCTGTGCCATGCAGGGCAGCGGACACAAGAAAAGCGGCGTCCCCTGTCAGGATAAGACCTTCCGGCTGAACAAAAACAACGTGCATGTCATTGCGCTGTCGGACGGCGCCGGTTCGGCTCGGCTGTCGCATTTCGGCGCGGAACGGGTCGTCCAAACCGTCGCAGAACTGGTCGCGGACCGGTTTGCTCAGTATCAGGAATGTGAGGATGCCGAGGCCGTCCGGCAGGAGATACTCTCAGTCCTGCGGCATGAACTCGCCGAAGAAGCCGAAAAGCATAGCTGCGAAATGCACGATCTCGCCTGCACGCTGCTGCTGGCCGCCGTCAGTGGAGAACGGTTCCTGCTGGTGCATATCGGTGACGGCGTGATCGGGTATCTGGATGGCGATACGCTCAAAGTAGCGTCCGTGCCGGACAACGGCGAGTTTGCGAATGAGACCACCTTTGTCACCTCGGACAAGGCCGCCGAGACCATGCGGCTGTTCAAGGGCGAACTGCGGGACAAAGCCGCATTCGTGCTGATGAGCGACGGCACCGAGCACAGCCTGTATCACAAGCCGCGCCGCGCGCTCGCGGATATCCTGACCGATGTGATACAGCGCGCGTGTCTCATCCGCGCCGATGTGCTGCAGCGGCAGCTTGCCGACACATTTGCTTCCGTGGTCTGTCCGCGCACGCAGGATGATTGCAGTATTGCCATTCTCGCACGTCCAGGAAAGGAGCTGCGCACCGCCGACCAGCTTAGTGTCGAGGAACGCCGGCGGCTGTATCATATCCAGCGCGTAAGGGCGCATACGGCGCGCAGGATCAGGCGGTATGATGCGATGCTCGTGTTGCTCGAGCAGCCGCATAGCCTGCGGCAGATCGCGGTGAAGATTCATCTGAACCCGCGCTATACCAAGCAGCGGCTTGGTCAGCTCGAGCAGCTTGGGCTGATTGAACAGACGAACGGCTGGTATCGAAAAGCGTGATGGAAAGCAAAAAAGCATGCTATATGCATGCTTTTTTTGTTTTTGTTGCTGTCCCCCGCAGGGGCGAAAATTGTCACGTATTCTTCAGATCGATGACGCTCACATCATTTACCGGTTGCTGTCCCCCGCAGGGGCGCGAGTTGTTACTCGAGATGGTCAAGGTTCCGAAGTTCAGTAAGAAGATGTTGCTGTCCCCCACAGGGGCACAAGTTGTTACGATGAAGTTTAAGAAAGACGGAAAGGTGTACGAGTTGCGGTCCCCTGCAGGGGCGCGAGTTGTTACAACGACTCTGACAATGATGACGCAGTCCGTCCGATAAAGTTTCTGTCCCCGCAGGGGCACGAGGTATTACAGTACGAAAAGGCATACGGCGTTAAAAACGCAACGTTACTGTCCCTCAAAGGGTTTTATTTACTGTTATTATAGCACGAGGCTGACACCAACTCAACCGCTGCTGCACATCCTCTGCCGCACGGCAGCGAAACCTTAAAAATGTGATTTACATGCAACAACTCGCTCATAAAATGTGAATTAACTAAAATTTCTCGCTTTGATTTTGTGCAGATGATTGCATTTCTTCCTCTATCGGGGTATAATACCCTCATAAGAGGTGAACCCAAATGCTTTATCTAAGACGCAAAATCGACGCTTTTCTGTCGGAATGGAAAGCAAATCCGGATAAAAAGCCGCTTATCGTCAAAGGGCCGCGGCAGGTCGGCAAGACCGAATCCATTCAGCGCTTTGCTGCAGAGAACTACACGAGCGTTATCACGATCAACTTCGTGGAGGAGCCAAAGTACAAAATGATCACCGCGGACGGCTACAAAGCGGCGGATATCATCAAAAATATCTCGCGCATCGACCCGTCGAAGCGGTTTATTGAGGGCGAAACCCTGATTTTTTTCGATGAACTGCAGGAATTTCCCGACATTGCAACCGCGCTCAAATTCTTCAAGATCGACGGCCGGTTCGACGTCATTTGCAGCGGTTCCATGCTCGGCATTAACTACCGTAAAATTGAGAGCAACAGTGTCGGCTACAAGACCGATTACGAAATGTTCTCACTGGATTTTGAGGAATTTTTGTGGGCCGGCGGCTACGACGATGCCTTTATTGACGATATGCTGACGCACATGCGCACGCTGACGCCGTTCAATGAACTGGAAATGTCGGTCTGCGGCGAGCTGTTCCTCAACTACTGCATTCTCGGCGGCATGCCCGCCGTTGTCCGCGAGTTCATCGAAAAGGGCACGTTTGAAGGCTCACTCGAAACCCAGCGCCAGCTGATCGCGGACTACAAAGAGGACATCCGCAAATACGCGGACGGCATGGACCAGACCCGCATTTTGAACGTGTTTCAGCACATCCCGGTGCAGCTTGCCAAGGACAATAAGAAATTCCAGATTTCCAAGGTCGCGTCCGGTGCGCGTTTCCGCGATTACCGCGGCTGCATTGAATGGCTGAACGATGCCGGCATGGTCAACATCTGCTACTGCCTGAATTTCCCGGAACTGCCGCTCAAAGGCAATTACGACGAGACAAAGTACAAGCTGTATTTTGCGGACAGCGGCCTGCTCGTCGCCATGCTCGATGAGGAAGCGCAGGAGGACTTGCGCGCTAACAAAAACCTCGGCGTGTACAAGGGCGCGCTGTATGAGAATGTGGTCGGTGAGGCGCTCGTCAAGGCCGGGTATCAGCTGTATTACTACAAGCGCGAGGATTCCACGCTTGAGCAGGATTTCTTCGTTCGCACGGCATCCGCACTCATTCCGGTCGAGGTCAAGGCTCAGAGAGGCACGGCGAAATCTCTGCGTACGCTCATCACCAGTGATAAGTATGAGGATATTCACTATGGCATCAAATTTACCGCCGGAAATGTCGGGTTTAGTGACGATATTTATACGTTCCCGTACTTTTGCGCGTTTTTGCTCAAACGGTATCTGGCGGGTGAGCAGAGTGGAAAGTTGTAACTTTGTGACGTTGTAACTTTATAGCTTTACACTCTGATCGGTATAGAAAAAGGAGAAACTGCACCCGCAGTTTCTCCTTTTTTCATTCCTTATTTGCTGCCTTACAGCCGATATAGAAACGTCATAATCTGCGCTCTGGTGCAGTGCTGGTTCGGCGTCACAGTGAGAGCGGTCGGGTTGATGGTAAACGCCCCGCTGTCAGATGCCAAATCGCTTACCGCTTCAAATACCGAGAGTGTCAACTGACCGCTATCTCGTCTACAGTTTGAGTCTAAGCAAATAACACAAATCTCCTCGGAACCATACCCTATATTCTATCCGTCTAATCCGAATATAAATCGTTCTAACGTATGAGATGGAAGGTGGATGTGACGCTGTAAATCAATAGTATATAACTTTATAACGTTGTAAAGTTATACTTTTATTTAGATAA
>OGRB01000643.1_pt1 | contig 32501 bp, 27 predicted proteins | sample 1553371 | NCBI WGS metagenome assembly OGRB01 (sample SAMEA2580027, study PRJEB22360) | human gut metagenome | reverse complement strand
ACGAATGTTTTTGAAGATTGCGAGAGTGCAAAGCACGTAGCAATCTGGTATCAAAGGGGTCAAAATACTTTTTGACCCCAACATCATTATATTTTATCCCGCAGCTTTTTTGCTGTCACGTTGCCTTATGTCTAAACTTTGCCCTCTTTGCTGCGCTCCCCCTGCTTGTATGCTCTTTTGACTCTGCGAAGGTTAAGTTAATATATAACATATGCGCCTGTCAGGTTTACTACTTCGCTGTTGTCACTAATAGCATAGACCTTGTAATCACCTTTTACATAAGCCGGAAATGGTTGCGAAAAACTTCCCGTTGCATAGACGCATCTTCTTGCTCCATCCGGCTCAATAATACCGACACGGATAATTTTTCCAACAGGAGTAATATCTCCGCTGACAGCAATTTTTTGACCTTTGTTTACTCTAAAATATCTACTTGTCTGCAGATAATCATATGTAAGTGTCCAATTGAAATTTCCAGCTGTTGTTCGTGCTGAAACTTCATTTTCATCCTCCACTATTGTATATCCATCAATTGGTAGCACATCGTTGAACACAATACCTGTATTGACGTAATCAGCAGGATTAATATTACTGTTGTCAGGGTATTCTGGTGTATCTGTGCTCTCATTGACCAGATCAGTATCTCCTACAACAGCTGAGACTCCTTTTTCAACATCTTCGACCATTGTAAGATCATATAATCTTTTATATCCTTCTGCCATTACACCTGTTGCTGCAAATGTTGAAGTTACGGAAGCAAACGAAACTGCGATTGCTGCGATCGTGCCCAAAAACTTTGATTTCTTTCTTGCCTTCTGCATATTTACCATCATCTCAATCCTCCTGCTTAATGTCATAGGTTCAGTTCCTATTGAAGAAAACAGACCTTGCTGATTCTGCTCTGCGACATTACACAAAACAATTGCATACATCTTGGAATTGCCAAGCGCGATGCATGATTCGTAATCGCATGCATATTCATTCCATTGATTCATGTACTCAGAAAGTGAACGTGACAACGGATTAAACCAGTGAATTGTCTCAATGATTTTTGATGCATATAAAAACCAAAGATCTCGGCGTTTGTAGTGAATCAACTCGTGGATCATAGTTACTTTCTCCACAATCGGATTCAATTTGTCATCTGGCAACACAATTCTTGGCCTCAGTATTCCTGTAGTAATACCACACCTAAGTCCAAACTTCTGATACAGCTTTACGCGCCCCGGACGTTTTTTAATTTCCTTACAAACCTCTCTAAAACGCGCCCGACTTTTTAGATCCGCTGGAAATGCATCTCTTAAATACGCTCTTGTTACACGCCATTCTTTCCAGATCTTTCCAAAGTTAAAGAAAAGACCTATCAGCCATGCAATAAAAAGTGCATGATTGACCACTGTAATAATCGGCGTCCACTCAAATAAGCGTCCATCCCAACCTCTAAAATAGCCATCAACTGCTATAAGCAAACAAAATCCAAATGGTAAAAGATACGCGACTACAACACATCGTAATAACCAAAAAAGTGCTCGCGAATATCCTCTTTTACTAAGCTTTTTTACTGCCTGCAGCCAAACAAATAGCATCAGGCTGCCCCAGACATGTGCTGCCAAAATTGCAAATACTACATCATTGATCCATTTCATCCAACAAGCCTCTTATCTGTTTGATATCTTCTTTAGAAAGAGACTGGTTGTTTGAAAGTGCTGCGATGAACTCGGCCGGCTTGCCGTCGAACCAGAAATTAACCTCGCGCGCTGAGAGCTTTGCCTTGTATTCTTCCTCGCTCTTTTCTGCGTGAATGTAAGAAATTCTGCCTGCACGGTGAGAGCTAATGAAACCCTTTCCGTTTAAGCGAGTAAGGAAGGTTACTACTGTTGTTCTCTTGTAATCTCTCTTGTAACGCTCCTGGATCAAATCAATCAGCTCCGGAACTGAAATATCTCCTTTTTGATCCCAGATTACTTTCATAATCATAGCTTCACAAGCACTTAATGGTTCTCTCTCCATATTCTGACACACCTTTCTACGCGTACCAGATACCTGTCTCCTCCAATAGGAATTTCACACCTAGAATTTACTACACCAGTAATAAAAAGACAAGTGTCACATTTACCACTTGATACTTTTTGTATCATAGTACGCATTCGCAATATTTTTAGTTTCTGTTTTACGTTTGTTGAATCTTTGTAAAGTGCAGCAGTTTGCTGCGAAAGGCTCTAAGCCCTTTAAATAGTACATAAGCTGCTTTCCGTAAGCAAACTCACGTCTCTAAATGTGGCGCTCTCTTGCCCATGAGCCATACAGATTTAAGATTTCAAAAAATAACATTAGCTCAATGGACAGCTCTAGTACAAACGCCTCCTTTCCGCGCTATAAAACTTACACTATCGTTAGTATATCTGACTTCTGTAAGAATGTAAAGTTTCTTCTTATTTTCTGTCTTTTTGCAGTACAATACCCTTTATATTTTGTGCATATTGTATAATTTGTTATGTCATTTTTAACATTTATGCAAGTCTTTGCGCAAATGAAAGCGTTTGGGCTAACGCTTCATCTTTTGACACGTTTGAAAGATGAAGATCATGTGAGTATGCAAGAATTTCACTAAATTTTGGTCCCGGCTTTAATCCAGCCTTAATTAAATCAACTCCCATCACGCATGGCTGCGCCATCGTGTACTGATACCAGTCAAGACGCTCCTTTAAAAAGTCTTCATATTCTGGGATAACTTGTCCTTTTCCCTTTCCCATCTGATCGGCCGTTGAAAAAAGGATCAGATCAGATGGCACTGTTGCACTGTCAAACATCTGATTTGTTGCCTTTTTCCCGGCTTGCTCTCTGGCAAGCTCGTAAGGTCTCATATGAAGTGATGCAAGATTTCTGACATAACGAATCAGCTTTGTCTCATTTGTAATGCGCTCTAAAAATTCTTTTACAAGAGAATCGCCATTTTTTGCATGATCATAAGAATGAATTTCTCCATTCTCTTCTGTTGTTGATATAATTTTTCCAAAATCGTGTACTACTGCTGTCAGCATAAATCCAAGAGGATTTTCTGCCTTGCTTCGAAGTAAGGCTGCACTGTCAAGTACCTGCATAGTGTGATTCCACACATCTCCCTCAGGGTGATACTTTTTAGGTTGCTTTACTCCAATAAGCTGTGTTAAATGTAAAAACCAGTCGTCAAGCTGATTCATTTTGTGCATCTGTTCAAAGAAAATGGATGGATGCGCAGCTTTTAATAAAGCTTTTTCAAGCTCGCTCATCACACGCTCATGGGCTAATGTCGTCAAGTCCATTGTGCGAGATAATTCAATAGTCTCTGGCGCAATAGAAAATGAAAAGCGTGCGGCAAATTGCGCAGCTCTAAGCACACGAAGCGGATCTTCTGCAAAGGTGTGAGGGTTTACATGACGAAGCACTCCTTTTTTTAGATCCTCCTGACCGCCGAAGTGATCAATGATCTCTCCAGTCAGCACATCTTGCATCATGGCATTGATTGTAAAATCGCGGCGCATTGCGGCTTTATATGTTCCAAGAAATGGATCTACATATATTTTAAAATCTTTATGTCCTCGTCCTGTCGCTTCCTCCTGGCGCGGCATGGCAATGTCGATATCGTATCCTCTAAGACCATACACGCCAAAGCTTGCACCCATCTCAGTTCTAGAGCCAAGCCCATCAAGAATATTCTCTAGCTCTTTTGGCTGTACACCATGGATTTCAATATCAATATCCTTACTATGCTTTCCCATTAAAAGATCACGCACGTAGCCGCCGACAAGAAATGTTCGTCCTCCCTTATCTGCTACGCATGCGGCAATTTTTTCTGCCATTTTCAGATCACGGTTTTCCATAAATTACTACTCTTTCCTCTATATATTGATGTCTCTTCCCTGAAATTCAAAGAAGTCAAAATCTGCCGGAATGCGGCTTCCGCAGCCACCGTTGTTGGCGTAGATGCCGACTAGTGTTCCGGTGTGGCGCTTTGGATCGTCTGGCACACCCTCATCGCACAGGTAAATGCAATCTTTTAATACGCCTGCCTCGCTCCAATCTTTTCCGTCGTAGCTGTATAAAAAGCGTCTTGTCAGACGATCTACCTCTACTTTTAACCAAATCGGTCCATTTTTTATCTGATCTACTTCTGCAATCAGCTCTTCGCCGTGGTTTCTGTTTATTACAAGCTGCAATTTTCTTCCGCCTTCAAAACAAAGTGAGAAGCGTGCATATGTCGCTGTACTATAATAACATGTAAGTCCGGCCTGTTCACCATCTCTTGTCGGATCAAATGAAAGCTTTGTGACTGCAGTGTATGATAGCTCTTCCTCTCTTCGAAGCAGCGTATTTTTTGCGCGAATCTCAAAGAGCTGACCATCCTGCGTCCAGATTCGCATATGACCTGGGCGTTCTGTCAGTGAATAATTTCCCGGTGCAGGTCTTCTAACGAATTGCCAGTGAACATCTAGTGTGTCGCTGTCAAAGTCATCTCTTTGCCACTTTGGATAAACTACCTCTGGCAAATCTGGCGCAGTCTGCTCATTGCTTGGACCTTTGCCCTCATTAATAACAAACCAGCCATCGTCTAACCATCTTACTGGATCAAGACCTGTCTCTCTGCCCACTGTCGTATAAGCGCCCGGCACTCGTATCTCTCCCGGCTTTGGTGCTTTGCCATTTGCGACTTCGATGCCGCGGTTTGGTCGTCCCATCAAATAGTAAACCCACCAGTCTCCATTTGCATCCTCGATTAGCTTTCCATGACCTGTTCTCTGAATAGGTGCGTTTTGATCAAGCTGTCTCATTAAAGGATTATATGGCGATGCTTCATACGGGCCAAATAAATTTTTTGAGCGTCCCACATTTATGCCATGACCATATCCAGTGCCGCCCTCTGCAAGAATTGCATAATAATAATCACCGTGGCGCAAGATATGAGGTCCTTCTGGGCAGCGCTCCCCTGTTCCAGGCCAGACAGGAATTAAATCGCCTGTCACTCGCGTACAGTCATCAGAGATTGGGACAAGATTTATTCCAGGACTGATAACCATGTAGTGCTTTCCATCGTCATCTACAAAATGAGACGGATCAATGCTGTCTACCTCCAGCCATGATGGCTTGCTGTAAGGACCTTCTGGCCTGTCTGATGAGACAACTACCTGACGGCGCATAACATTATTATCACGCTTTCCATCTGCATTTAAACGAAGAGTTGCCATTATGATAAAGCGACCATTGCTGTAGGAAATATCAGGTGCCCAAATTCCATGTGAATCACGTATATCACTTAAATCTAATTCATCGGGATCTGTAATGGCATGTCCAATTAACTCCCAGTGCACCATATCCTTTGAATGGCTTATTGCAATTGCCGGAAAGTACTGAAAAGTTGAATTGACCATGTAATAATCATCGCCCACGCGGACAACTGATGGATCTGGAAAAAAGCCGCGCTGTACGGGATTTTTATATGTTCTTGTCATCGAAGATCTCCTTGTGTCTTTTTAATCTTGGCTTTACAGATTTTGTAACTATTCAGAACCCCATTCGCAAAATCGCATCTTCGATGCTTCTATTTTGCTCATGTGGTTACCTCGCCATATAAAATTGCTATTCTGTCTGAATGCAAGCATTCACAGAAAGCAATTTTGCATGGCTCTGAATAGTTACCAGCTTTTTATAAACTGTCTTTTTTACAAGGCAGCTTCCAACAGCCTCACTATGATGAGCTGCACAATAAACACCACTCTTTACACCAACCCAGCGTCCCGCAGCTGCCATATAGCTTCCGGCCTTCTTGTAATCTGTGCCGTTTGTGCTGTACTCAAAAACAACCTCCTCAAGTGTGAAATTCTTTTCTTTCTCGCTTAAATCCTGCGTTCCAACTCGGTGTACGCTCATGCGGACTGTTATAGTTTCACTGTCATCTGCAAACACTAGTGCTCCAAGTGATGTACTTGTCTCCTCGGTACTCTCCACAAGAATCTTTCCATATTTTTGCTCTCCATTGATAAATGAAGCTTCAACCATGCCTTCCTCGTTTCTTGCAAATGAAAGAAGCGCATATTTTACACCCATAGAAATCACACCAGCTTCTTCGTTTGCTTTTAATCCCGAAAGGGAAAGTGTTGTGTCACAGATAAATTCTGGTGCTGGCCACTTCTGAAGAAGAAGATTTGGATAATCACCATGTTTGATTTTTTCCTCTTGCTTCACCGCTTTCAGGCAAAGACCTTCTGATGTAAGTTTATACCAGTCTTCTTTTGGATTTGCATTCCACTGCCACTGAAGACCGAGTGTTTTTTTACTAAAATCATCTGAGGCATCTGGCTCACAGATCACAGCCTCTTTCGCAGCCTCACCGACATTTGGCTTGCGGTAAGTAAGCACTGGCTCCCCATAATCATTTCCATCCTTTGCGATACCAATAATCGGCCAGTCCTCTTTCCAGCTCATCGGCTGCAAATGAATAATTCTTCCAGCTGCATACACATCCTGAAAATGTAAAAACCAGTCTTCACCTGTCACGGTATCTACCCATGCACCCTGGTGAGGGCCGTTTATAGAAGTATCTCCCTGACGCATAACAACGCGATATTCATAAGGTCCAAAAATATTTTTTGAGCGAAGCACAGTCTGCCATCCTGTTTTTACACCACCTGCCGGTGCAAAGATGTAGTACCATCCATTTCTCTTATACAGCTTTGGCCCCTCAATTGTTTCCTGCTCATTTAAATTTCCATCAAAGACAACTTTTGCTTCTCCTATCAGACCCATTCCATCTGGCTGCATTTCAATCATATGAAGCACACTCTTATATCCGATGCGGCTTTTTGCAACACCTGCCACAAGATATGCTCTGCCATCTTCATCCCAAAACGGACACGGATCAATCCAGCCTGCACCCGGACGAATATTGACTGGCTCTGACCATGTTCCAAACGGATCCTTTGTCGTACTCATGTAAATACCTTCGTCTGGCATTGGAAAACAAGCAAAAAATGTTCCGTCATGGTAACGGATTGCCGGTGCCCATACACCACATCCATGCACTGGCTTATCATAGCGCTCTTCTGGCACCTTTGGCAGAATATAATTAACTACCTTCCAATTTACCAAATCCTTTGAGTGAAGCACTGGCAAACCTGGTGCATTGCAAAAGCTTGACGCGATCATAAAGTAATCCTCGCCCGCACGGCAAGCATCAGGATCTGAATAATCTGCATACAGTATTGGATTTTTATACATTCCATTTCCTAAATCTGCGTTCCACATCGTTGTCTTCATAAAATAGTCCTTCTCTGTATCTTTTTTCTTAGAATGAGGATGCCTGATTACACAGACATCCTCAAATTTACATGTTTAATCAATCTTTAAGAGAACTCCAAGAAGTCTCTTTACGCTGCACTCCATTGTCTCTCTCTTTAACAGACCTTTTTCAAGTGCTTTCAGCAAGTTGTCAGGATTTCCAGCTGCCATCTTAACATCATTTCCGGCATTTACTTCCTTGCAGTGCTCGCCAAATGTCCACCAGTCTGTCATTACAACACCTTCAAATCCCCACTCATCGCGCAGAAGCTTCTCTAACAGATCATGATTTTCGGAAGCTCTATAATCATTTACAATGTTATAGGAAGACATGATGCACCACGGCTTTGCTTCCTTTACAATACGCTCAAATGTCTTTAAATAAATCTGTCTTGCTGCACGCTCTGATACTCTTGAGTTTGAATCCTTACGGTTCGTTTCTTTGTTATTCAGTGCAAAATGCTTTACTGTTGCAGCAATGTGCTGAGACTGAATACCGCGTACCATTGCGCCTGCCTGCTTTGCAACAAGATACGGATCCTCTGAGTAATACTCAAAATTTCTTCCGCACATCGGTGTACGATGAATATTGATTGCCGGTGTAAGCCATACTGCGATATTATTTTCCTTTACTTCCTTTGCACCAGCTGCACCTACCTCATAGACAATCTCTGGATTCCAGGTGCATGCAAGAAGTGTTGCACATGGCCATGCTGTTGTGCAAACACCGCACTCTGGCAAAATACGAAGTCCTGCCGGTCCATCAGCTGTCATAAAGTTTGGAATACCACACTCTGGCAGATTACCAAAGCCAAATGTATTTGCAACACCTGTATTTGGCTGACCGCCTAAAAGATGAGCTAACTCCTCGTCGCTTAACTGTGCCACAAATTCATCAAGCGTTACGCTGCCTTCTGCAACTTGCTCAAACTGCATGCGGCGCTCGTTATTGTTCCAAAGATGCTCGCCCTTTGAAAAATGTACATCTGGTGCAACACCATCGATTGCTTCCTTTTCCTTCTTTGTAAGAAGTCCTTCGCTGTCCGGATCGTGTGCCGGTCTTACAGGAAGTTCTTCAAAGCTTCCATCTGCACGCATGCGCTTTGGAAGTGATGTCGGTGCTAAGCACTGTGTCAGCTGATCTGCCACTCTTGTAGACTCTTCTGTATGTATAAATCCAAGCTCCTCTGTATTTCTAACTGAATTTCCAAGATAGAAGTGGTACTCTCCCTGCTCCATCACATATGCAGATTTATGCAGAACGCCAAGATCATCATATGAAGCCAGATCATTTACGTTTCCAACTAAAGTTACAAGCTGATTTTCTCCAGGCTGCAGCAGCTTTGTCTTTGCATATGAAAGCAAAATTTTTGACGGTTTATCAAGCACTCCTTTTGGTGCACTGCCGTACAGCTGAAGTACTTCTTTTCCTTCATGATTTCCAGTATTTGTTACCTCTACGCGAACTGTAAGTGTGCCATCCTCTGCCTCGTCTACACGCTCAAGCTCCCACTTGAATGTCGTATAGGAAAGTCCATATCCAAATGGATACACAACCTTTTTGTCTGCGCCTGGAATAGTCTCGAAATAACGATATCCTACATAAATATCATCTGTATAATCTACGTAATCCTGTGACTCATGGAAGTTGTAGGATGATGGATAATCCTCAAGCGTCTTCGCAAAAGTATCCGCCAATTTTCCAGACGGACTTCCAATACCGCAAAGAAGTTCAGCAGCTGCTACACCGCCTTCGATACCGCCCTGCCATGCCATTAAAACAGACTGAATCTTAGGATCCTCTGCAAACCACATGGAATCTACAACACCGCCTACATTTAATACAACAACAACCTTCGGGAATGTAGCCTTTACTGTCTCTACCATGCGCTGTTCTGCATCAGACAGATAGAAATCTCCTCGTTCAAATACCTTCTGAGACTCCTTCCACATCGGCTCGCCTGACTCTACGCCATTGTCGTAGCTGCTTGTTCTATCCCATCCCTCGCCTGAAAAACGGCAAATCGTAATAAGTGCTGTATCAGTATAAGCTCTTGCCTTCTTTAAAAGCTCAGCCGGAACTTCTGGCTCAACAGTCATGCCTGGAGCCACGCCTCTTTCATACTGGTCGCGCACGTTCTTATTATAAAATGACGATAAGCCTTCATATACACTTACATAATCGCTAAGTGCCTTTAAACCTGCATCAAGACTTACAGTATATGAAACGGTAACATCGCCGCTTCCGCCGCCGCCCTTTACATAATCTGCACTTGCCTTTCCGAATACGGCAAGTCTTGTGCCCTTCTCAAATGGAAGAAGACTGTTCTCATTTTTTAATAATACCATACCTTCCTTTGCTGCCTGCTTGGAAAGCTCAGTATGTGCCTTGCTTGCTGTTACCTTCTGGCCGTTTGCACCAAGTGGTGTGTTCGGCTGGTATTTAACTCTTTGCCACTTCATTTTTTTAATCCTTTCACATCTTGTATTTTCAGATTGCTGAATCTGAATTTTGTGCTTTTATTCTACCACACAATGCTTCGACAAAACAACTCTAGTTTTGTTTTTTCTTATACATTACATTGAAAGACCTGCTCCAAGTGTCCGGCTCGTGAAAGCCATTCACCTTCGGGCTTTACTGTAAATATTGGCTTATCCGTGAACTGTAGCATATTCAACCGCTTGACAAAGATATTGATATATTCTATGATGCCTTTATAAAAGGAAAGGAATAAAAAGATATGATGAATACTTTTATTAGTGGAGAACGTCAGTATGACTTTGTCTCTAAATTCAATTATGTGCGTGAAGCTGGTACGTGTGGTGAGCAAAGAGCTGCTGAAACGATTTTACAGGAATTAAAAAAAGAAAACAGCGATGCACAGATTCGCACGGAGGAGTTTTCTTTTTTTGCACCACAGATTAAGCGCTCTTTCTTTGAGGTGACAGCACCTTATCATAAGGTATATGAGGCTTGCACTTTTGGTTTTTGTGCCAACACAGATGAAAATGGACTTGAGGCTGATTTTGTTTATCTGGAAAATGCTGATGATATTAATATGAAGCAGGCAAATGGAAAGATTGTTATGCTAAATAATTATATGAGCCGTACAATGCTTGAAAAACTTGTAAAGGCTGGTGCACTTGGCTTTGTCTCTTTCTCTGGTACTCCAATTGACACTGGAAAGAAAAGACTGCCTGCAGCCAAAAATCTTGGTCAATCTAAAACACTGGCTGAAATTCCTGGCACTTGCATTCATTTTGTGGATGCAGCAGAGATTGTTGAAAAAGGTGCTTTACGCGTGCGCATGATTTGTGAGCAGACACTTGTTGAAAAAACATCACAAAATATTTGTGCGCGCATTGAAGGAAGCGATAAAAGCGATGATATTTTAACTGTGACTGCTCATTATGACTCTGTTCCACAAGGACCTGGCGCCTACGATAACATGGCAGGCTGTGCAATTGTTATGGAGCTGTTTTTATATTTTTGTGAACATAAGCCACGCCGCACTATTGATTTTGTATTTTTCGGTGCAGAAGAAAAAGGTCTTTTAGGAAGCCGCGCCTATGTTAAGGCACATGAGTCTGAATTGTCACATCACCTCTTTAACATGAATATTGACCTTGCCGGACAATCACTTGGCGGCACTGTAATAGGTGTTACGGGCGATTCTTCAATCTGCCGCCAGTTTGAAGCTCTCGCTGAAAAATGCGGTATTGGAATGACGACAAGATCATCTGTCTGGAGCAGTGATTCTAACACATTTGCATGGAAACGAGTTCCTTCTATGACCTTAAACCGTGATGGATACGGCATGCATACAGAGTATGACACTATTGATCTAATCTCTGCCTGGTCACTTCGCCGCAGCGCACTGCTTCTTTGCACTATAGCAAATTATTTGGCAAATGAAGAAGTATTTCCACTTTGTCGACAAATTCCGCAGGAATTTTTAGCACAACTAGATGCGTCATTTTCCACTGAAAAATAAAAACACTTAAAAAGGCGCTGCGTCAATATGCGCAGCGCCCATTTCATATATCAATACAGAAGTTTATTTCTCACTGCTTTTTCCATAGGAAGTCCAGTGTCATAGTCAAGCTGTCTTGGCTCATATTCTTCGTTTTCTCTCTGTCTTGTATATCCACCATTATTCCAATCTGGTGTGACATTTTTTCTCCATGGTCTCATTTTCCACTGATAGCCGCGGTACAGATCCCTTGTATCATCCATATGCGCCAAAAGCTTATCATGCAGCTCGTTGCGGACAGCTTCATATGCTTCATCATTGATTCTATTTTCGACCTCATATGGATCTGTTTCAAGATCATAAAATTCATCTGTATCAAGCAAATGAATAACTAACTTGTAGCGTTTTGTGGTGATTGCACGCATCATCTGCAGACCGCCAAAACCATCATGATCCACTTCATATCTTGTAAACTCTGTAAACACCGCATCATTTATCTTCACACTTGGATCATAAATCTGTGCCAGCATACTCTTTCCTTCCATTGTTTTTGGAACTGGCAGTTCAAAATAATCCATAATTGTTGGTGCAATATCAATGTGAGATGCCATCTCATGCACTACCTGACCCTTTGCACCGCCCTTAATAATTAAAGGAATATTAGCTACTTCCTTGTATGCTGCTGCATTTTTTGATGTCAGACGATGAGCACCAAGCATATCACCATGGTCTGATGTATAAATTACCATTGCATCTGGTGCAAGCTTTGAAATTGCATCCAATACTCTTCCCATTTCATAATCTGCAAATGAATTACAGCCTAAGAACAATGACAGCCCTTTTGACGCCTTATTTATCTCTGATTCTGGTGCATGTAAATTCTTTCCTGCCCAGAGTTGCTGCAGCATTGGTTTCTTTGACAGATCGTCCTGAAAGCTAGGTGAACTTTCAAAACAGAAGCCATCATACATATGATTAAATGGAGCCGGACAAAGAGATGGTCCATGCGGCTCATCATATGATACAGTCAAAAAGAAATCCTGATCCTTAAATTCATTCAAGTATGCAATAGCCCTGTCGGAGCAACGATGCGCATATGTAAATTCTTCTGAAAAGCCCTCTGTGTATGATGTCTGTGAATCTCTAGAGCGAAGTTTGTCTTCATCGCTCAACTCACTAAGATAAGTTCTCATATCATACCAATATTTTGGGTTCCATCCATCTGGGCATACACCATTTCCAAAATAATCAGATCCATCAAGGTGCCATTTTCCGATATAGCCGCATTCAATCTTGTTATCGTGCAAACGCTGTCCGATTGTCTTTATGTTATCTCCCATTCCGATACTGTTTGTGACAACTCCATTGGTGTGTGGAAATGCTCCAGTAAAAATTGCACCTCTTGCCGGACCACATACAGGCTGACAGGTATAAGCATTCTCATAACGGATGCCCTCCTGTGCCAATCGGTCAAGATTTGGCGTCTTCATCTTTTCATTTCCATAACAGCCAACCATATCTTTTCTTGTTGTGTCTGTCATCAATACTACAATCTGCTTTTTCATTCATGTTCTCCTTTCCATTCCCATGGATAATGTTTATTATTTATCTTTGCACCAGTTTTCCCAACTGCATCAGCGTGTCATACCACCTTCCAAAGAAAATTTTGTATCCCTCACAAAAATTGTTCCTTGTTGGTTCTGTCTGTATCCCATTTCCCCTGTTTCGCCGGCATCCACCTCTGCATAATAAAAAATAAGGACAGCTTATGCACGCTTTATCAACTAAAGAAGACTGCTCGATAAATCGAATTTCACTTCGTTTTTGATCCATCTGGTCAAACGAATCTGTATTAAAATTGCCAATCTGGTACTCATCCATCACGTAAAAATCACACGGATAGACGCTTCCATCTGCTTCCACTGCATATTGTACTCCGCAGCATCCCCTTTGCTCACAAGATTCTGCCATATATCCTGCGGCCAATCCCACATAATTTTCAAACTGTCTAATATATGGCTGACTTGCGCTTTGTAAATCATGATACCACAATTCAAACAAATTTGAAAGAAAGTTTCCGTACTGTTTTGACGAAAGAGAGTACGGCTTTGTTCCCGGTTTTTCACCAAACGGCTCCAGGCAGGCAATATATTGCTGATAATTCCATCCGCATTTTTTATAAAACGGATATATTTCTTTAATACGCTCTGCAACCTGTGATGTTACAACAGTGAGTATATTATAATCAACCTGATATTTGTCAAGAAGCTCTGCCGCCTGCTTTACTCTAAAAAAGCTTTCTGATCCATCTTTCCCTTTTCTAAAGGAATCATGAATTTCTGGTAAGCCATCTATTGATAAACCGACCAGAAATTGATTTCTTTTAAAAAATTTTGCCCACTGTCTGTCTAGCTCATATCCGTTAGTCTGGAAGGAATTCATTATATGAAGATTGTTTCGCTGATATTGCTGTTTATATTTCCTTTGAAGTGCTGCTGCTTTTTCAAAGAAATCTATTCCCCGAAGTGTAGGTTCTCCTCCTTGCCAGGTAAAGCTCGCTACAGCATCTGCCTCACTTATTGTTTTTTCTATAATAGTTTCAAGTGTTTTTTCATTCATCATCCCATATACATGCTGTGTTCTCTTTTTTGCTTCATCACAATAAAAGCAATAATCACACGTCATGTTGCATATTCCTGAAACCGGTTTTATCAGCAAACTTATATTTCTCATAGTAACATTTCTCCAAGAGCCATTGGGGACAGGTAATGAGCCACCGCCTGTCCCCATTGACTGCCTTATTCCACAATCGACATAGCAATTTGTTCTGGTGTGATAGGCAATTCTCTGTGCCATACTCCTGTTGCGCGGTAAATCGCATGAGCGATGGCCGGTGCCGGCGTATTGATTACAATCTCTCCTATTGACTTCGCACCAAACGGTCCCGTCGGTTCATAGCTGTGTTCAAATTCTACCTTCAGCTTGCCCATATCAAGACGTGTCGGAATCTTGTACTGCATAAAGGTAGACTCAATTGGACGGCCAGACTTGTCGTAGGTGACATTCTCCATCAAAGTATGACCGATACCCTGCACAATTCCGCCCTCTGCCTGGATTCTTGCCAGTGCCGGATTGATCGGAATACCACAGTCCACAACAGCCATAAAGTCAAGCACCTTAACCTCACCTGTCAGCTTATCGAGTTCTATCTCTGCCATTCCAACCATATACGGCGGCGGTGATACAGGTGAAAAATGAGACGCTGTTGCCTCTGCATTGCTGTTGCTTGCCAGCTGTGTCTTATAGGCAATCTCTGACAATGACACTGTCTGTCCAGTTGAAATACAGCGCACACGGCTGCTCTCAAATGCAACATCTTCCTTCTCGCAGTTCATCATCTGTGCTGCAATCTCGCAGATCTTTTTCTTTAAGTCAGCACATGCCTTTTCTACTGCCTTTCCGGTGATATAAGTAGTTGATGATGCATATGAGCCAGAATCATACGGTGAAGCATCTGTATCTGCTCCAAATACTGCAATATCATCTACGCTGCAGTCCATGCATTCTGCTGCCATCTGTGCAAGAATAGTATCACATCCAGTACCCATATCAGCAGCGCCTATAAGCAAATTGTAGCCGCCGTCCTCATTCAACTTTAATGTTGCAGAGCCAACGTCTAAGTTTGAAATACAGCTTCCCTGCATTGCCATACCAACACCTGCTGCACGCACTTTGCCATTGCCCATGTCGCGAACAGGATACTTTTCATCCCAGTTAAACATCTTCTTGCAGTGCTCCATACAGCGGTCAAGCGCACATGCATTTGCTGTCTCTCCGTAGTAAGCCGGCATAACCATGCCTTCTCTTACCATATTTCTATCACGAAGAACAGTTGGATCCATGCCAAGCTTATCAGCTAACTCATTAACAGCAGATTCCAGCGCAAAGATTCCCTGCGTTGCTCCATAACCACGATATGCACCTGCTGCCTGATGATTTGTGTACACAACATCATACGAAAAACGAAATGCTTCAAGTGATCCTGTATAAAGAGGAATTGATTTGTGACCTGACAGACCAACTGTTGTCGGACCATGCTCACCATAGGCTCCTGAGTTTGATAAGGTGTAAAGGTCTAACACACGAATCTTTCCATCCTTGTTTGCACCAAGACGCACGCGCACTTCCATCTCATGGCGCGGAGAACCAGCGATCTGTGCTTCTGTTCTTGTATAATTGATCTTTGCAGGACGGCCTGTCTTCATAGTGACAAAAGCTGGATACACATCACAAACTGCTGTCTGCTTTGCACCAAAACCTCCGCCAATACGAGGCTTCTCCACGCGAATACGACTCTTTGGAATGCCGAGCGCATTGGAAAGAATACGTCGTGTATGGAATACTATCTGTGTTGAGGATACAACGTGAAGTCTGCCATAACGGTCAAGACTTGTATAGCAGATAAATGGCTCCATCATTGCCTGATTATATGCCTTCATATGATAAGTATGATCAATGGTGATATCACAGTCTGCCATAATGCCTTCTACATCACCATCAAAGTCACATCCGCTTGCGACAAGATTTCTCTTGTTATCACCTCCGACAGGACACGGCGGAAACCAGTCCTCTTCTGGGTGAACAAGCACAGAATTGTCCTTTGCTGTATGGAAATCAAGAACAGGTTCAAGCACCTCATATTTTACCTTGATTAACTTCATTGCCTTAATGGCTGCCTTCTCATTTTCAGCTGCGATAAGCGCCACCGCATCTCCTGAAAAGCGCACATGACGATCCAGAATTAAACGGTCATATGGCGATGGCTCTGGAAATGTCTGACCTGCAATCGCAAAACGATTCTTCGGCACATCTTCCCAAGTATAGATATCGACAACGCCTGGAACTAACTTTGCTGCCTTTGTATTAATCTCCTGCACAATGGCATTTGCATGAGGAGAGCGAAGAATCTTAACCACAAGTGCATCGCTTGGTGTTACATCATCTGTATAAACAGGCTTTCCGGTAAGCAGCTGCATCGCATCCTTTTTCCGGACAGATTTATTTATTGATTTATATTCTTTCTGCATAAAATAGTCCTTTTCTATGATATGAGCTTTTAGCTCTACTTTGTCAGTTGCTATTTTTCTCGTCTGCACAAGCTTTGCGGCTGTCAAGAAAGTTACGGATTCCGCGAAGCTGGCCTTCGTAGCCAGAACAGCGGCAAAGATTTCCGGCAAGAAATGCGCGGATTTCATCATCCGTTGGATCTTGATTTTCGCGAAGAAGTGCAATTGTATTCATAACAAAACCTGGATTGCAAAAACCACACTGGTCTGCTCCCTGATCTGCGATAAATCCTACAAATTCTAATGCTTCTTCCTGAAGACCTTCAAGTGTCTTAATCTCATGACCATCTGCCTGCACAGCAAGCTTTGAACATGATAAAATCGGCTTATTATCCATAAATACCGTGCACAGACCGCAGTTTGATGTGTCACATCCGCGCTTAACGCTAAGGCATCCCTTTTCACGAAGCCAGTCTAACAGCACTGTATCTGCTTCCACATTGCCGATTACATTTTTTCCATTTAATTTAACCTTGATTTCCATTCGTTTCCCTTTCTATTTTGGGCCGTTTATTTATTGCTGATTGTAAAGCTGTGCCACACAGCGTTCTGTCAATACATGAATCAAATGTGTACGGTAAGTACTGCTGCCGCGCAAATTGCTGTCAGTTGGCACCTGTTCTGCGACATATGAAGCAAATGCAGCGGCAACTTCCTTCGTGATACCATTTGCCATTATGCCATTCTCATCACTAACAAGTTTTGCTCTTTTCGGACGAGCGCCAATTACAGCGCGATACTTTCCTTCCAGTTTTGATACACAACAGGTCAGCACTGGAAAATCGGTGCTCTGGTTTCTAACAGCCATATATGCGATCTGACAGGCACGCTTTTTTACAATCACACGAATCAAAATATCATTATCCATTTTCATTGAAACAAAATCTGCCATTGAAACAATTCCGCCCTTATAAAGCTCCACATAGCTGTCCATAGTCAGAAAAACAGTCAGCACATCTGAAAATCCAAAGCGTCCCCAGATGCTTCCGCCGATTGTAGCCATATTTCTAAACTGGACACCGACAATATCCTTTACTGCATTTTTCACAGCGTCATGCGTATATGTATTCAATCCTACATGCTGCTCTAACTCACGAAGCGTCACGCGTGCGCCAATGGAAAATTCCTCATCTGTCTCTTCAATTGTGTCAAGTCCAAGATCACACAAATCAATCGCTGTACTTATAGTACCATTTCCAAGACGCATCCACAGCATACCGCCAAGAATCCTATTCTTTTTGCCTTGATTAAGCTTCCATGCTTCCTCAAGACTCTGCGCCTTAACATATTTTTGTATCGTTACCATCCTCTCATCTCCTTACGTCGTTTTAACAAACTGCCATTATCATTTGTCACAGCATTTTTCCTATGCTGTAAGCATCACTTTCATTATACCAATCCAATTTGATTTTGAAAAGCAGTTTTGATATACTTTTCATATAACATAACTAAAACGGAGAATATACTATGCAGATTAACCCTATTAACCAAAATCTTGGCTGTGTCATTATGGCGTCTGGGCTTGGAAAGCGTTTTGGCGGCAACAAGCTGATGGCTGATTTTGATGGGCAGCCCCTGATATGTCGAGCCCTTACTGTTACAGATGGTCTTTTTTCACACCGCGTTGTTGTGACACGCCATGCAGATGTTGCTTCGCTGTGCCATGCTCAAAATGTTCCTGTTATTTTGCATGATAAGCCCTTTAGAAATGATACCATACGTCTGGGCTTGGACTATGTTACGCGTAATGGTGATATAAGCGGATGCCTGTTTTGTCCTGGCGATCAGCCGCTTCTTAGCCGCAAAACTATAATTAATCTTATTGATGCTTTTTTAGCTGACAACAAAAAAATTATTCGCCCTGCCTTTCAAAACACTCCTGGTGCCCCTGTTCTTTTTCCAAGCTGGGCATTTTCTGAACTTTTTTCTCTGCCCGAGGGAAGGGGCGGCGGTTTTGTTGCAAAAAAATATCCTGAACGGATACAATTAGTACCCGTTCAGGACGAATATGAACTAAAAGATGTTGATACACAAAAAGATTTGCTTATACTTCTTAATCGCTTCAAATATCAGCTTATGTGATCTTTGCTTACGCTGCTGCATCCTCTTTCTTTTCCTTAGGAAGAAGAATATTTAATACAATAGCAACAAGTGCTGCCGGAACGATTCCTGAACCGCCAAAGATCAGCTGAACTGCCTGTGGTGCCTGATTTAAGATGCTTGCATTTGCACCCATACCATAGCCAACACCAAGAGCAACAGAAACGATAGAAAGATTTCTTGCTGTCAATGGCTCCTTTGTGATCAGCTGAATACCGCTAATTACAATTGAGGAGAACATCATAACTGCTGCGCCGCCTAAAACTGACTGCGGCATAATTGAAACGATTGCACCAAGCTTTGGACAGAGTCCGCAAAGAATCAGGAAAATAGCACCTGTTGACAATGCAAAACGGTTTACAATCTTTGTCATGCTTACAAGACCAACGTTCTGTGAGAAGGAGGTATTCGGAAGCACACCAAACAGTGCTGCAAATGAAGATCCAAGACCATCACACATAACACCGCCTGAAAGCTCTGTATCGGTAGCTTCACGGCCAAGACCACCTTCCATAACGCCAGAGATATCACCAACAGTCTCAACTGCTGTTACGACAAACATAATCAATACTGGGAGGATCGCACGCAGATCAAATACTGGCTTTACCGGCATCAATGTCGGAATTGCAAACCAAGACGCGTCTGCTACCTTCTGCCAATTTAATACCCATGCCTTTGTATACTCAACACCATCTGCTGTAACACCTGTTGTCGGAAGTACAAAACCCATGATAAATGCTGCTACATAACCACAGATAATTCCAAGTAAAATTGCAGAAAAGCTTGCAAAGCCCTTTGTCGCATGCTTGAAAACAAGAATCATTACAAGAACAAACAATGCTAAAAGCAGATTTTCCATGGAACCAAAGTCTTTTGCTGTATTTCCGCCGCCAAAAGAATTGATGCCGACTGAAATCAAGCTAAGACCGATGGACATAACAACTGTACCTGTCACTACGGATGGGAAGAATTTACGAAGTGGCTTTAAGAAGAAACCAAGAACAGTCTCAAACAAACCACCGATTATGGATGCTCCCATAATGGCACCGTAGGCAAGAACACCTCCGCCCATAGTTGCAGCAACTGAGTTGAATACTCCGATAAAACCAGAAGATGTACCCATAATAATCGGAACCTTTCCTCCGACCGGTCCGATAGCAAACAGCTGAACTAAAGTAACAATTCCTGCTACCAGCATTGCATTCTGTAAAAGCTGCAGCTGTAAATCTGCAAACTCACCGCCTGCAATTCCACATGCGCCGGTGATGATCAAAAGCGGCGTTAAGTTTCCCACAAACATAGCCAACACATGCTGTAAGCCAAGTGGGATTGCCTGCTTCAGCGGCATTTTTCCATCAAGTCGGAAAGCTGCCTCTGATAATCTGTATGATGTTTTCACAACAGATACCTCCCTTTTCTTTTTTCAAGAAAAGTATATCATTCGCAGGCTAATCTGTAAATTGAGTAATATATAGAAGTTTTCCGTGTAAAAATAGGAATATCTGTCAAAAGGACAAATCTGTCATGCCTTAACCATTGAAATGCTGCAGATCCTTGTCTTTTCCAATGACATACATCTGCATATCTTTTTGTAGTTTTTCATCTGGTGAAAACTGCAAATTCATGTGGTTATTAATGCGAATACCTGCAATGTTCATTCCATATTTATTTCTAAGATCAAGTTCACGAAGAGTCTTTCCTACCCACGCTGATGGAATTGCCATCTCGACCATACTGTAATCATTTGACAGATTAATCCAGTCTGAAAAATCACGTGCCGTAAGATATTTTCCAACTCGCGCACCCATCTCCACTTCTGGAAATACGACTCTTGTGACGCCAAGCTTTTTCAAGACCTTTCCATGCACTTCGTTTTTTCCAGTTGCAATAATTTGTGGAATGTTATACTCCTTACATTTCATTGCAATCACAATGCTTGCTTCCATGTTGCTGGCAACAGCAATGACTGCACCATCCATATGCTCCATTCCAAGACCGCTCATGGCATCCTCATCGGCCACATCAACCTGCACTGCATAGCTGACATCATCAGCGATCTGTGCCACGCGGTCTGCATCCTGATCCACTGCCACTACCTCATTTCCAGCTGCTGCAAGTGTTCTCGCTACACTTGTGCCAAAACGATTTAAACCAAATACAATATACTGCTGTTTTTTCATGACTTTCCCTTCTGCTTTTCAAAGCTCGCATTTAAAATAATCTTATCCTACCATGATATGTTCCTCTGGCAGTCTTCTCTTTTCATTTCTTCTCTTTATACTTCCTGCAATCATAAGAGGAATTGTAATAGGTCCAATTCGACCCATATACATCAGCGCAATAATAATAAATTTTCCAGCAATGTGAAGTTTCGGCGTAAGACCTGCTGTCAGACCTACTGTCGCCGTTGCAGAGACCACCTCATATGTAGCCTGCATAATTGTTGCCTCTGGCTCTGCAACCATTAATGCAAGGGTGCCTACTAGTACCAACAATAAACCTCCAATGCAAACTGACAATGCTGTTCGAACAATATTCATTGGAATACAACGCCTGAAGCACTCTGTATCTTCATGACCTGCCAGAATAGAACCACAGCTAAGCAGCACAACAGCTACTGTAACTGTTTTCACACCTCCTGCTGTTCCTACAGGAGAGCCTCCAATATACATCAAAAAACAGCTAAACAGCCTCGAAACCTCTCTAAGCTGATCCTGCGACACAGTAAAAAATCCTGCAGTTCTTGTTGTCACTGACTGGAAGAATGATGCCATCAGCTTTTGGAAAAAGCCCATAGATCCTAATGTATTTGGATTATTATATTCTACAATGAAGAAAAATAAAGTTCCGCCCAATAACAAACTGATTGTCATTAAAAGCACTAACTTTGTATGAAGAGATAGCTTTCTCAGACCCTGTCTGATTCCTGTCTCCTTCTTAGCTGCCTTTTTTATAAAAGCAACCAATTCCCTCCATACCATAAAGCCAATTCCGCCTGCTATAATTAAAAAAGCTGTAACTGTATTTATCAGTACATCATCTGCATACATCGCAAAACTAGAATCGCCTAGTAAATCTACTCCTGCATTACAAAAGGCTGATATTGAGTGAAACACTGCATACCATATGCCTCGAAGCAGTCCAAACTGTGGAATAAAGCGGCATGCATATCCTAACGCACCAATGCCTTCTACCACAAGTGATCCCTTTACGACATACTGCAGTATTCCGACAAGACCACGCATACTGTCGCGGTTAAAATAATTTTGCAGCATCACGCGTTCCTGAATGGTGAGTTTGACTTTCATAAGAACAAGCACATACGTCACACAGACAATAACGCCCCAGCCTCCGACTTGAATTAAAAACAGCATGACCAACTTTCCCAGAAATGTAAACTGAAATGCCGGGACAACAGTTACTAGTCCTGTCACACAGACACAGGTACATGATGTAAACAGTGCATCTGGAAAATTGAGCCACTTTCCATTGGCATTGCATATCGGCAGCATTAAAATGCATGCACCTACAAGTATCAGCGCCAGAAAGCCAAATACCATAACCTGTGTAAATGACCATTTCTTTATACTTTTCATGTCTTCCTCTACTTTCTTTATGTATTTTCCCTCATTATAGCGATTTAGGTGTTGATATGCAACTGGAAAATATTACGATGATGTGACACGTAAATTTCGCAAGGGCGCATAAGCGCCCTGATTAAGTTACAAAAACTCCTTCATCCTTCCCATAAAATCTTCTTCAGTGTGTATCAAACCTTCTGCAATCTGTCTAGCTTCCCGGCTTGCATCCCTACACTCATTCTGACACTTTGCAATGCTTTGAATCCCCATGTTGCATCCATTCATCATCAGTTTTGCTACCTGATGACAATCTCCCTTCATCATAAGCCGCATCTCTGTTGTAATCCATGAAGATGCAGATGCCACAGGACTTGGATCCTTCTCTGATACACCCGCCTCCATTAAAAGACGCGATGTTTCCTTCTCTACTCGCTCATGCTCTCTGCGATAATCCTCTACAGCTTGCTCTAGCTCACTGTCCTCAAGATAATCTTCTACCTGTGTCATACTTTGAAGCGCCATCTTGCAGCCTACATTACACTCCTTTAAAAGCTTTTTTGTCTGATCATCCATCAGTTTGTTTTCCTCCTGTAAATAACGGATAGTTTCAAAAAGCTTAGCTAAAAAGCTTCTCTCTTCCACAGTATCTATCAAGAAACAAGATTTTATACACAATCCCTAAGATACAAAAATCCCCCGAAACGATGTTTATACACCATTTCGAGGGAAAAATTTTTACTATTATTTTTCGTAAAATTCACGAGTAGGATCTCATTACCTACCGGGTTGAATTATTACTTATCTCTGTACACGAGCTCCAGCTCCGCCCATGATAGCCTCTACTTCCTTCTTGCTTGCCATAGTGGTATCACCAGGAGTTGTCATAGCCAGTGCGCCGTGAGCTGCACCATAGTTAACAGCCATCTCAGCGTTCTCAGTAGTCATTAAACCGTAGATCAGACCAGATGCGAAGGAATCGCCGCCGCCTACACGGTCCATGATCTCCAGACCGTTGTAATCCTTAGCCTTGTAGATCTCACCATCTGCCCAGCAAATTGCGCTCCAATCGTTAACAGTTGCAGTCTTAACCTGACGAAGAGTTGTAGCTACAGCCTTGAAGTTCGGGTAAGTCTTAGCAGCCTCATTGATCATCTTCTTGTATCCGTCAAGATTCAGAGTCTTTAAGTTTGCATCGTTTCCTTCGATCTCGAAGCCAAGGCAAGCGGTGAAGTCTTCCTCGTTACCGATCATAACGTCAACGTACTTAGCGATCTCCTTGTTTACTTCCTGAGCCTTAGCCTGTCCGCCGATAGCGCTCCACATAGATGGACGATAGTTTAAGTCGTAGGATACGATAGTTCCATACTTCTTAGCGGTCTTGATTGCAGCTAAAACAGTCTCGCAAGACTGCTCAGACAGTGCAGCGTAGATACCGCCGGTATGCAGCCAACGAACACCTAATGTTCCGAAGATGTACTCAAAATCGAAATCATCTGGAGTAGCCTTAGAAATAGCAGTGTTTGCACGGTCAGAGCAACCTACAGCACCACGGATTCCAAATCCTCTCTCAGTGAAGTTTAAACCGTTACGGCAGATACGACCAATACCGTCAGTCTTCATCCACTTGATAAGGGAAGTATCAACACCACCCTGGCAGATGAAATCTTCCATCAGCATACCAACTTCGTTATCAGCAAATGCAGTGATAACAGCGGTATTCATCTTGAAGCACTTTCTTAAACCACGGATAACATTGTACTCTCCGCCGCCTTCCCATGCGCGGAAGGATCTTGCAGTACGGATTCTGCCCTCGCCCGGATCAAGACGAAGCATAACCTCGCCCAGAGATACTGCATCAAATTTGCACTCACTTGCTGGTCTTAAATTTAAATTCATTTTTTTCTAAACCATACCTTTCTTATACGAACTTATTCCTGAATCTGACTTATTTTTCTTGCTAAAATAATTAGCCGCGGATTTCCTTAACCTTTGCAACTGCTTCCTTGGTCATAGCAGTGATCTTATCGAACTCACCAGCCTTGATCATGTCGCCCTTTACCATCCAGCTTCCGCCACAGCAAAGAATCTTATCACAGCTTAAGTAGTCTGCCAGGTTCTTTGTATTGATTCCACCAGTCGGCATGAACTTAACCATGGTGTACGGAGCTGCCATAGCCTTGATCATAGCGATTCCGCCAGCCTGCTCTGCCGGGAAGAACTTAACAACCTTCAGTCCGCGCTTAACAGCCTGTGCAACCTCTGATGGAGTGATGCAGCCTGGCAGTACCGGAATGTTGTTCTCTAAACAGTAGTCAACGATCTCTGGATCAAATCCTGGGCTAACGATGAACTTAGCACCTGCCTTAACAGCACGGTTTACCTGATCGATTGTCAGAACGGTACCTGCACCAACTAACATCTCCGGATAAGCCTCGCTCATAAGACGAATGGATTCCTCTGCTGCATCAGTACGGAATGTAACCTCTGCACAAGCAAGACCACCCTCTACTAAAGCCTTTGCTAACGGCAGTGCATCCTTTGCATCGTTCAGTACTACAACCGGAACAACGCCATACTCTTTAAACTGCTCATTAATTGTCATTTTTTTATTCCTCCTTTTGCCCAGCCCCTAAAAAAGGGCACACTATGGGCGTGTTTACAGTACATCGTTCTACGTGATGTTACATATCTTTATACTACCATTTTTTTGCGTATTCGCCAATAGTAGACATGTATTTCTGTGTTTTGACCAATTTGCGTCAGCAAACACCCATTATTTTTGTTGGTATTTATTTTTTATCACAGTCTTTTTTCAAAGTTGCCTGACATGACAGAAACACCTTCGTCAGCAATTACGAACGCTTTCGGGTCAATACTGTGAATAATTTCGACAAACTCTGCTGTCTCAAATTTATTGATACAGCAAATCATGATTTTTGTCTCTTCTTTTGTGTAGGCACCTACACCAGTCCACTCTGTCACACCGCGTCCTGTCTGCTTTAAAATCTTCTGATCAATTCCTTCCTGCTTTGTAAAAATCATCAGTCGAACAGTGATATTTTGATAATGGACCCTATCCATCATCAGTGTAAAAAATACCATATAAATAAGAGAATAGATAACAATCTCAATATCAAACATCAAAAGAAGACTCGCATATACTACCACATTGACATACAATGAAATCTTTCCAACAGATGCATTCTTGAACTTTCTAGCTGCCCACATGCCGATGACATCTACACCGCCGCCGCTGCCGCCAGCTACAAGCAGCAGACCGACACCAAAACCAGTGATAATACCCGCAATCAAAACTGAGGCAACAACAGAATCAACGATTGGCGTTGCCGGAATCGGAATGATGCTTGCAAATATACTGATCGCTACTGAGCCTATCAGTGTCTTAACAAGAAAGCCTTTTCCAATTCCTTTCCATGCCAAAACAAGAAGCGGAATATTAATCAAAAAGTAAACGATACCATACACATTTTTGCCGCCAAAATCTATGATCTTTCCAAGCAAATATGTAAGAACCTGTGCAATTCCGACACCTCCGCCGCTGTAAAGACCATACGGAATCAAAAAATAGTTCATACCAAATGTGTATAAAAATGAACCTGCGATAATAACGGCGAGCTTTGCCCATCTTGACTTAATCTTTTCCATGATAATCTCCCCGATTATATTTTTAAAGTGCTTTCTTTATCGCTGCCATCAGTTCGTCATATGTCTCAAATGCCAAAAGGTCTGGATTTTCATTTTTGATTGCATCAGTACTTCGAAATAAAAATCCCGCCTTGCTCGCACGAATCATCCCAAGATCATTATAGCTGTCACCGCTTGCGATTGTCTCAAAACCAATAGACTGCAGTGCCTTTACCGTTGTCAGCTTAGACTGCTCAATTCTCATCTTAAAACCTGTAATTTCTCCATCCTCTGCGACCTCAAGCGTGTTGCAAAAGATTGTTGGCCACCCAAGCTTTTTCATAAGCGGTGCTGCAAACTGTGTAAACGTATCACTGATAATGATTACCTGTGTCATGCTTCTTAACTCATCAAGAAATTCCTTAGCACCAGGCATTGGATCGATCTGTGCTATAGTCTGCTGAATCTCCTTTAAACCAAGACCATGTTCATTTAAGATGCCCAGTCTCCACTTCATCAGCTTATCATAATCCGGCTCATCCCTTGTTGTTCTTTTCAGTTCTGGGATGTTGCTTGCCTTAGCAAATGCAATCCAGATCTCCGGTACCAATACACCTTCTAAATCCAAACATACAATATTCATTGTTTTCTCCTGCCTTTCTCAATTTATTTATTTGCTACTCCTCTACCTCAATGTCAAGTCCAAGCTCCTTCGGCAGAAAACGCGGACATACATTGTCTGTTGTAATGATAACAGATGCAGCAAGACGTGTACCGATTTCAACTGCTTCCTTTAATTCTTTGCCATATGTCATGCCAATGGCAACACCTGCAAAGAAGGCATCTCCTGCTCCTGTTGTATCGCGCACTACTACCTTGCGCGCCGGATAAATACCTTTATTTCCCTTACAGTCTGCATACACGGCGCCTTCACCGCCCATAGTAACAACAATTGATGGAATCTGAGCGCTCACAACATTTGCTGAAATAATATTGCAAAGTTCCTGCGGTGTCTTTCCCTCATAGTCCTCTGCAAAGAAAATGCCTGCCTCAATCTGATTGCATACAAAGCAGTCAAAATGCTTTAAGTAATCACGTCGTTCCACGGCAATGCTCATATTTGTGACAACACCATACACCCTCTTATTATACTTTTGTGCAAGCTGGAATGTCTTTTTTATGATTTCCTTATCAATGTCCATTTCCAGTACGATGGAATCTGCCTTAGAGATGATCTCATCTCCCTTTTCCTCAAGAGTATACAAAATCGGATACAAGTTTGGTCTTTGTGAGATAGACCCTGCCAAATCACCCTTGTTGTCAAATACAGCCAGCCATGTTCCCATTCCACCCGGAACACTCTTCACATAGCTTGTATCTACCTTATGTCTTTTTAATTTGCGTACAACATCTTCGCCAAGCGCAGATGTATCTACTATGCTTACATATGTAGGCCTAAGCTCAACATTTGCAATGTCCTCCACGACATTTCGCGTTACGCCTCCGTGTATGTATTCAATCCGTCCCGCATTGCGGCCCTCCGGCACATATATATCCTCAGGAAAGCCTTTGATATCCACAAATACGGCGCCGATTACTACAATTCCCATGGTTTGTCCCCCAGTATATTACAATCTTGGAGTCATAAGCTTCCCCGGTGACTCCTATCCATTATTGTACAAAACATTCCGCAAAAAGCAAGCATCATTTTAGTTTTGTCCATTGCTTTTTTTGCATAATATAGTAGAATATAACTATCTTTAAGATAGGACGGTACTTGAAAATGAATTTTTTTGGAATAAAAGATGGTGCGCTTTTCTTTAAGCGCCGCCAGGAAATTATGGAAATATGTCCATGGGGCGCTGGACTTCGTGTTCGCGCTACACAAAATCGAAGCTTTTCTGATAAGGATTGGGCACTTGATGTTCCTGCAAAAGCAGACGGAAAAATTGAGCTTTTTGACAATCATGCAATCGTGAGAAATGGAAGTATCTACGCTGTTGTTACAGACTTTGGCCGTATCAGTTTCTATAATGAAAAGGATGAACTTTTACTAAAGGAATATTACCGCAGCTGGGATTATGGAACAAAGGATTGGAAAGATCTTGATACCATCATTATGCAGCGTGCTGCTGCAAGAACCTACCGTGCTGTCGGAGGCGACAACTATGCATTAAGTGTACGTTTTGAGGCAGATGATAACGAAAAACTCTTTGGTATGGGCCAATATCAGCAGCCACAGTTTGATTTAAAGGGCTGTACACTTGAACTTGCTCAGAAAAATACTCAGGCAAGCGTTCCTTATCTTGTATCAAGCAAAGGCTATGGTCTTTTGTGGAATAATCCTGCAATTGGACGCGCAACGCTTGGTGCTAACGTAACAGAGTTTACTGCTGAATCTACACGCCAGATTGATTACTGGATTAATGCAGCTGATACACCTGCAGCACTTGTAGAGCAATACACAGAGCTGACTGGACGTGTCCCGATGATGCCTGAATGGGCTATGGGCTTTTGGCAGTGTAAGCTTCGCTATCAGACACAAGATGAAGTATTAACTATTGCGCGCAGATATAAGGAATTAAATATTCCGCTGTCTGTTATTGTTATCGACTTCTTCCACTGGACACAGCAGGGCGACTGGCGCTTTGACCCGGAATATTTCCCAGATCCAAAGGCAATGATCGATGAACTTCATGAGATGGGTGTTCGCGTAATGATTTCCATCTGGCCGACTGTTGACCGTACAAGCGTTAACTATGAGGAAATGAGTGAGCGTGATCTTTTAATCCGTACAGACCGCGGCTTAAATGTTACAATGGAATGCTGGGGAATGCAGTGCTTCATTGACCCTACAAATCCTGAAACACGTGAATTTGTATGGCAAAAGGCAATGGAAAATTACCGCTCACACGGTGTTGATCTGTTCTGGTTAGATGAAGCAGAGCCAGAGTATACTGCTCAGGACTTTGATCTTTACCGCTACTATGATGGTCCGGCATTAGAGTGTGCAAATGAATATCCAGTTCGCTACTCTCAGACCTTCTTTGACGGTATGAAGAAGGAAGGAATTGAAAACCCTCTGAATCTTGTTCGTTGTGCATGGGCTGGTTCCCAGCGCTATGGTGCACTTGTCTGGTCAGGTGACGTTCCTTCTACATTTACTTATCTTCGCTATCAGCTGACAGCTGGCTTAAACATGGGTCTTGCCGGAATTGCATGGTGGACTGCTGATATCGGCGGCTTCCATGGCGGAAATGTACACGATCCAGCCTTCCATGAGCTTTTGATGCGCTGGTTCCAGTTTGGTGCATTCTGCCCTGTTATGCGTCTGCACGGCGACCGTGATCCTCACTACAAGCCACTTGGCACAACAGGTGGCGGTAAGGTTGCTTCTGGTGCCGACAATGAAATCTGGAGCTACACACCTGAGATTCAGGATATGATGAGTTACTATATCCTGCTTCGTGAATCCATGAAGGGTTATATGACAACTGTTATGGAAGAAGCTCATGAAAAGGGAACACCTGTTATGAAGCCGCTGTTCTACGATTATCCAGCAGACAAAACTTGCTGGGAGATTGCAGACGAATTTCTCTTTGGTCATGATCTTCTTGTTGCTCCAGTTCTTTATGCTGGTGAGCGCACACGTACTTTGTATCTGCCAGAGGGACGCTGGTGTGAATATGAGACAGGTAAGGTTTATGATGGCGGCTGCAAAATTACTGTGGATGCTCCGCTTAACCGCGTTCCATTATTCGTAAAAGAAGGCAAGACAATTTTTGTGAAATGATACCAGGATCAAAAGCTCCAAAAGCCGTTCGTGCTTGCACTAAAGGATTTGAGCTTGGGACCCGCAAAAAAATATAAGGATTTAATTTATGAAAAAAGAAGGCTACTATTCTTCTGGGCAGTTCGCAGGGATGGCTCATGTCACCCTGCGGACCATCCGCTATTATGACAAGCAGGGTATTTTAAAGCCCTCTTTTGTAAATGAATCTGGTGCACGCTTTTACACTGATGAAGATTTTGCGCGTCTCCAGCAAATTTTATTATTAAAATATCTTGGCTTCTCACTTGATGATATTCGTGAAATGATCGTAGACACAAAAGATCTTCACTACATGCAAAATTCCCTCAACATACAATTAAATCTTGTGCGCGACCGCATTGAGCAAATGCAGCTTGTAGAAAAAGCGATCCTTGAAACATCAGATGCCATAAACAAGCAGCACAGCATTGACTGGAGCCGCATGTTAAATTTGATCCATCTGACTGGCATGGAGGAAAGCTTAAAAAAGCAGTATCAAAATGCCTCGAATATCTCTGCCCGCATCAATCTTCACCGCCTTTATTCCCAAAATAAACAGGGATGGTTTCCATGGATTCTGGAAAACTGCCATCTGGCGCCAGGGATGAATATTTTGGAAACTGGCTGCGGTGACGGCACGCTCTGGTGTGAGGCAAAGAAACAGTTTTCCCAGAATAATTGTCCAGATCACACCAAAGCTCATGATCAGCAGCCAGATCTTCTTAAAACTTGCTCAATTATGCTGACTGATATATCAGAGGGAATGCTTCGTGATGCAAGACGTGCAATAGGCGATGGCGATGAATTTTCATTTCGTGAATGCTTCTGTGAGGCACTTCCGTTTGCAGATGAATCATTTGACCTTGTTTTGGCAAACCATGTTCTTTTTTACTGCAGTGATGTGACACAGGCGTGCCGCGAGGCCGCTAGAGTATTAAAGCCCGGCGGACGATTCTTATGCAGCACATATGGTGCAGACCACATGAAAGAAATCAGTCGTCTCGTGTCTGACTTTGACTCGCGCATTGTACTGTCGGCAGATTGTCTTTACGAGCGATTCGGGCGCGAAAATGGAGCCGAGATTCTAGCGCCATATTTTAGTGATGTGAAATGGCTCTCCTACGAAGACTCACTTCTCGTTCCAGATGCCGAACCGCTGATTCTCTATATTCTCTCCTGCCACGGCAACCAGAATCAATATTTGCTTGACCACTTTGCAGAATTTCGAAGCTTCGTCAAGAAAAAAACAGATGCTGGATTCTCGGTCACAAAGGATGCTGGAGTGTTTTGCTGCACGAAATAGCTGCCGTGAAGTTGGTGATCCTTTGGTGATGAGCAAAGCCGCTGGGTGCGCCCAGTGGCTTTTTTTATTCATTTGTCAGTTTTCCGGACTGCTCAGCTAACTTTTTTTCTTCTCTCTTTACTCTGCGTTCTAATTTTTTTATATCTTCTGATGCTGGTAAATTTTCTGGCTTTATACCTCTCTGCTCAAGCATCTCTCTAACTGATGTATTATTCTCAACATGCTCAACAGTGATAGCGTTCTCTCCTTGTAAATCCTTTTCTTCGACATTATAATTTGTCATTTCAGTTGCAAGATTCTTGGCAGCAATAGTAAGCGTAGGTAAGAAATCTGCAAGAGGTCTTTTATCTTGTACTCCCAAACGATCTTTCATTTGTTTTGTAGTGAACCCACCGAATAAAGCCTGATCCCCCTTAGATCGAATACGGCCAAATCCAACATCATCCACTCCACGTTCATATATATTTTGGGACAATCGTTTTTCAGATTCCCGAAGTTTTCCTCTAGCCTCTGTTCTTTCTATATAAGAAATTCTTTCTTCTATCAGTTCCTGCTTTCTCGTTTGAACTGCAAAATAACTTTGTGCAAAAGCAATCTGTTCTTTGCGAGAATCTCCATTCTCCGCGATAAGATAGCAAGCATAACGAGTAAGCATATAATCTTCTACTTCCCTATTTGCTCCGCTTCCCAGAGTAACTATTTTACTAGCCTCAGCAAAATGGTTCTCTACTGTAATGCCATTATTTGCGCAAGCAACTTCTGCCTTAGATAAGACATTTTCAAAATTTTGCCATCTTGAATAGCCCAATAAATGCATTAATTCACGAGCATACCAAAATTCAACTCCATTTTCTTCATGTCTAATTTCATCAAATCTGTTCTTATAGTTTATTATCATTTTCTTTTCCATATTAAGCATTCTCCTCTCGCATTAAACCATTTTACTGATATCAGTAAAATGGTCTATTTCTCTGCTTTCTTTATTTTATCATAATACGCTTTATACCTATAAATTGTCCTCTCACTGACATTATTCCGTTTTGCAATATCTATCATCGTCATACCGTTTTCATATCCAATAGCAAAATCATTATAGATCGCCATCCATTTTGCATTATGCTTTTGCCTTCCGCTCAATTTTCGATTTTTATAATATTCTAACTCTTCATGAAGCTCTGCATTTTCTTTTTCCAACTCCTCAATTCTTTTTATCGCCGCTTCAAGTGTTACCATCTTTTCCATTTTAATGCCCTCCATCTATGTCATTCTCATTTTGTCTATATTATAAATAATTTTTCTTATTTAGTCAATCTGATTATGTTTTTCAAAGCAAAGTGGACAGGTTGATTCACAAATTCAACTCTGCCCACCTTCTTAACGGTATTACTTGCTTTTCCCGCTCGGCTTGGTCTGCGCTAATGCACTTCCAGCAACAGATTTTGAAGTCGTACTATAGCGTCCATCTCGAAGAACCTTGCTTGCTTTCGAAGCAACTTCTTTAGATGTTTGCTTTGAATTTTTAGCCATTGTTAGTCACCTCTCTTTCTTGTGAATTTAAATCAGAGTGCAATTCGAATCAAACATCAAATCATTTTCTGTCTGATCCTAACTCTAATTCTAGTATATTACAGTCCAAAAATAATGGAATAT
>OGRB01000621.1_pt1 | contig 33399 bp, 33 predicted proteins | sample 1553371 | NCBI WGS metagenome assembly OGRB01 (sample SAMEA2580027, study PRJEB22360) | human gut metagenome | reverse complement strand
GTCTTCTTGGAGTTCCGTATTTTTCTATATCTTTAAATTCAACTCTATTTTCTTTTAATGATTTTTCATTGATCCAAATTCTATCTATACTAAATATTTCTTCATGCAAAGAGTCTAATTTTAATAGAGAACAGGGATATACAGGACTCCATATAGTCAAATTGTCTATATCCTCATCATCACCAAGAAGAGTATTATAAAAATTTGAATTATCCATAGATTTTATACAATCTAATAACCCTACCTTTCTATCTCCTTTATCTATTAAGTTTGTTAAAACTTTCTTATCTGCAAAAAGACGTTTAATTTCATTTTGAGATTCCTCTTGCTTGGACTGTGTATCTTGAATCAAGATAAAAGGTTCACTAATGATAAGCAATGTCGATTTAAAAGAGAACTCATTCAAACTAGATGCACTTAATATATCTTTATTATATTTTTTACATAATAGAGAAAATGCGAATGAAAATAAAAAATCCTTCTTACTGTGCTCTGTTGGAGATATTGATTTTATTTTCAAAACTTCATCGCTAAATGAAGCGTCCATATCCGAGAAATCAATATTTAACAAAAGATCATCACCATACATTTCTCGCAAAATATTCCAATAGGGCATCAATAAGTCCTCCAAATGTGTAGTTAGTCGCTTTACACAATTATTTTTTATATTCTTGAACATAACTATAAATTGCCGTTTGTATATAATGAAATTAATTCTTTTATTTCACCTTCTTTACTGGTATAATAGGTGTAATACATTCCGAGTAAAGTCATCAATTCCATAGGATCATATGTGACTATTTCTTTCACAATTATAGATTCTTCTTGCAAAATTGCAAAAGAAATATCTAAAGATTCTGGCCGATATATTACTAATTCATAATTAGGATATGCGGATTTAACATTCTTAATTCTACTTATATTTGAAGCTACATCTCCTGTAAACAAAAAGACTTGAGCATTTTTTATTGCATGATTTAATAACGTTTGATACGTTTGCACTTTAACTTCAAAATCTTCATTTACAAAATTCAATATATCAACATAATTCTCTAAATTACTAAAGAATTTTTGATTAATTCTCATAAAACCTTTATTTTCCTCAATCTCTTTTTTAGTTTCTTCGAAATTAGTAGATAAGTTGAGTTCAATCATTTTTTCTTTCCATCCAACAGATTCATCCGTTTGCAATTTTTTACAAATTAATTGAATAACATTATTATTGTTGGAAAAATGTTTGCTCTGCACAAATGAAGCTATTTTTTTGATAGTTTCATCCGATTTATTGGATTGAATAAGTTCATCCAAATATTTAGTTAGCTCAATCACATCACTGATTGAAGTAATACTACCTAATTGAAGTATGTGTGGAGATATTCTTCTTTCAAATGCAGTGTTATAAGCAGCTAATGACATTCTTGAACTTGCTCCAGATGCTTCTGTTGCAGCAGTTATAATGTAGTGTCCTTTTATATCAGAACTTAAATCTATCAGCTCTCTGTAAGAAGTCAATAATGAATTAAAGCGGACTTTAGATTTTTCTTGTATCTTCTCTAATTCATCTATTTCAAAAATAATATAATGACCCGAAGCCGCTAAAACATTTAAAAAGAAAACCAGAACTTCTCTTCTATTGTAATCTGTAAATTTATCTAGGCTTAACTTATCAAAACTACCTTTGTTATAAATTTTACCAGTTCCAAGAGCAATCAGTGTGTCCAAAATCTCATCATTGTCGATATAAGTATTTATTGCTATTACATATTTTTCTAGTACAGAATAAGATCCCGAATAATTACGAGCCAGAGATTCAATTTGAATAGATTTTGTTTTAATTACATTTCTTAATGAGGATTTTATCAAATCGAGAAAATTCTCTTGCAAAATGTAGTGGAGAAAAAGAATAAGGTCATACTTATCCACATCAGCTCTCCAATAAGCTACATGAATATTATATTGTTTGTTGCACAAGAAGAAATACTCCAAATATTTCATTAAATTGGATTTCCCATTACCATAATCAGCGGTCACAAAACTATATTGAAAAGCTGTATCTATCAGTTCCATTTTTTTTGTAATATTCTTCTTTGCTTTATCCATATCTAATATAAAGAAAGGAAGATTTGGAGCTAGACCATAACATAAATCATTTTTAATACTTGAAATATTTTCAGGCATTGGCTCCAATTTAGTCCAAAGTTTATCTATTGCAATCATTTGTTTATAATTCGAATTTTTATTACTGGATTTCCATTCACAATAAATCGTCTTCTTGCATCAATTGATGATACTATATTAGAAAACAATATAAGTTTTAATTTTCCATACTCACGATAATAACTATTAATCATATCTTCAAAAGAAGAAAAAGATAATTTAAATTTGGATTTCAAATCATACAAATTCACAAATCCTAAATCATGTTTCCCTATGTCTATCAGATTCATATACTCACTTTCAATAATGCTGTAAAATGATAAATATTTCATCGTTTTTTTTATATATTGTTCCAAAAACGCTGGCAGATTTTCTTTATGATAGAAATATTTATCTTTATATTTAATGGTCTCCAAAATGCATCTATAATGTTTTCTTATTTTCCAATAACTGTCAACTACATTTAATTCTTCAATCCATGCCAACCTAACCTTATCATAATTGGCAGACTGACTCTTTTTAATATAATTAAAATAGTTTACATTGCAATGCTTTTCTAAATATATTAAATGAAAATCTTCTATATCATTTAATGCTTTACGCTTAAATGGCAAAGATAATAGCAATGGTAAAAACACATCTGCGTCATGCAATATTATATGCAAAAATATATTATCCTTTTCTGTACTAGATAGAGAGTAAAAACGCTTATTTGCTGCTAATAAATCATACGCATCAGGCTCTAATTTGTAGTAAGAATTTAAATATCTCATTTTTTTTGCAAGCGTAATATAATATGAAGTATTTTTATAAGTAGAATATACAATTCTTTCTTCTTTATTTCTTCTTTTTTCAAGTATTTTGGAAATAGCTCTTTCTAATTCTTCAATGGTGGCTTTATCTTGAAGCCAATTTAACACAATTTTAGCTTTTGATATGGAGATCATACCTTTATATTTATCTTCATCTATTTCATGACGCTTTACAACTTCATGGAGATGATATCTAAAAAATTCTCCATAAAAATGACTCGGAAGTATAGATATAGAGTAATCCTCCATATATTTTACAAAGCGACAGACCCATACAATGCTTTTTAAGGGCATATTGTACGGCCGATGTAAACCATCTAAATATACAAAGTCTATATTTTCCATTTTTTTTAATTTAAGAAACCTCAAAATGTTTATTACTCATCTTAAATGTCTAATATTATCAGTGTATAATTCACTTTTTCAAATGCCTAAATAAAGTTCCACACTACAATATTAACGATTCTATGAAAAAAGATTTTCTTAATATGCACAAAGATAGTGTATTTACTGATATTTTAAGTGAATGCAGTTAGAAAATCACATGTGCAATTGAGTCTTTTGATTAATAATGCAATGATATCTTCTAATGTAGTGATTTACAATCATAGGGGTAGAATTCAACAAGTGAATTTAAAGTATCCATAAAGATATACTTAAGGAGACCTTCGTTTATATATCCAAATTGGTCATCTTACGCCAATTCCCGCCATCCATGTCCCACATCGGCAAAAACGTAATACTCTATCAATTAAACCTCTACATTCGCACCGACGGGCTAAAGTTTACCCGGTATTGATTAATTATTGTATCACTAAATTATTGATTTTATGGCTAAGAAAAAGCAAGAACAACAAGAACAGAGTCAGGACGAGCATGTAATGGCCATCCTTGACAAGCGAACGAACAAGACCGCAGTCGTTTCCAAAATGAACGAGCAGGACGGTAGTCTCGAAATCGTGCCACCCGACAAGAAGAACAGCAACAGTTTCCTCAAATTGGACCGTACCTCACCACTGGAACTATTCTTCACCAATTTCAAGAACCAGTACGAAAATCCCACGAGTTTCAGTTTTTTCCTTATTCCTCTCGCAGCATTGGACAAGACGTTGAACGCCGTTATCCAAATCCGAAAAGGGGAAGACCCCGGAGTGGAAGGTAAAAAACTGGTGGAGAACAGCGAACTCAACGATGAAGGTCGTATCGCCAAACTTGCCCGCCGGTATAAGTTTGATGAACACCAGCTTCCGTGGAAAGAACTCGCTGCATTGGGAGTTGACAAGCAACTTTTGTTTGACAACCACTGCATGGGTGAGATGCTGAAAGGAAGGATTACCTCTATGGCTTTCCCTATCAGTAAGGAAGTGAACGGAGAGAAGAAGGATATGGGGGAAGCCTGTTTCCTCTGTGTCAAAGGGGAGGACGGTAAGGTGCAACTGAAAACTTTAAGCAGGCTTGACAAACCGCAGTATGACCTGCCCGCCTATAAAGGAGTATTCACGGACGAGGAAAAGCAGTCGCTTAAAGACACCGGAACTTTGGGGGCAATCAAGGAGATGAAGGATACCCATACGGGAACCGTCTGCAACTGTTATGTATCTTTCCATGAACCGAGCAACCGTATCATTACCATGCCCGTGGATGCCATCAAGATACCCGATTATATCTACGGGAAAAGGCTGGATGACAAACAGAAGCAAATCCTTGCGTCAGGAGGCCAGCTTCCCATCAACGACATACAGCGCAAAAACGATACGCTGCTTTCCGGAGTTGCTTTCGTCGATCCGAGAATAATGGACATCGCATTCAAGCAGTCCGGTGAACAACTGAAGGTCAACGACACTATCATGGGTGCCAAAATCACGCCTGAGCAAAAGAAGATGCTCCAGAACCATGAAATGGTGTTCGTGGAGAATATGCGCTACAAAGGCAGGGTATTTTCCGATGATGTACGTTTCAGCAACAAGAGCAACCAACTGCTGATAGGACGTAACGCCCGTGAATACAAACCCACTATTGATAGCAAGAAAAATGACAAGAAAAAGGAGGTAAAACAGCAGGCACCCCGCCATGTGGCGTCTGTAAAGGCCCAGTCAAAAAAGGGCCTTTCGGTCATGTAACAGATAGATTATTCATGTTTTTGGCAAATATATACCCGGTTCTCTTTTATGGCAGCCGGGTATATGTTTAATATCCGATTAACATTTTAAAGCGATAACAAATGATTATACAAGATAAAAATACCACAACCGGAGAATTGTCCTATTTTGAGATGACTCTCCTTCTTTATTTAAAGGAAAGCCATCCGCATATTGCCGGGGACAAAGCACTTGTCCAGATGCGGGCCAACGAGGCGGCAGGCAGTTATGAACGTGCCATACGTGACGGCTTATCCGTTACGCAGGCTTTGCAACTGGCCGAGGCCGTTCTCTATCAGGACTTGCGTTTTCCAGATTCGATACGGTTTTCGAGGTCGTGTCGGAGTGGTTTCCCGAAGTGCGGCCCGAAAAACGGGCGGGTTTCTGCCTGAAAGTATTGCCGCCCGCAGAAACAGTATTCAGCAAATATCCCATAGATGACCGGTTTGAATCATCCCCGTCCTATCATACACTTACCGTTGAACTTACAGGTTTCATACAATTTTATATAGAACAATATGGCATATAACAAACGACAACATTTAGCGGACAACATAGCCGCACTTGAATGGATATTCATGCGTCCGGAGTTTTGTCTCACGGAAGAGGGACGCAAGGTTTTGAACGGTTATTCGGGTTTCGGGGGATTGAAGTGCATCCTGAATCCAGCGGAGAAAGACACGGACATTGAAAAATGAACGGCAGACAAGGAACTGTTTCCCCAGGTCCGACTGCTGCATGAACTGTTGCGTGAGTATTCCAAAGACGGGAAAGAATACAAGGCATACGTCCAAAGCCTCAAAAGCTCCGTTCTCACAGCCTTTTACACACCGGAACCGGTGGTAACGGCCATGCAGGAATCCTTGCAGCTACCGGGAATCCGTCCGGGACGTTTTCTTGACCCTTCTGCCGGAACGGGCATGTTTATCAGCGGCTTGAAGGATGTTCCCGAAGTCCATTGTTTCGAGAAAGACAAGCTCACGGGAAAAATCCTCTCATCCCTCTATCCGGAAAGCAGAGTGACCATAGACGGTTTCCAGTCCATACAGCCCTATTATAACAACTACTTCGATATGGTTTCATCCAATATCCCGTTTGGGAATACCAGGGTTTATGACCGGGATTTTGACCGGAGCGAAGACGTCGTGCGTAAATCCTCACTTGCTGTCGTACACAACTATTTCTTTCTCAAAGGTATGGACACGTTACACGAAGGCGGAATACTGGCTTATATCACGACTTCGGGCGTCATGGACTCGCCACAGAACCGTCCCGTCAGGGAATGGCTGGTGAACCATGCCAATCTTGTTTCAGCCATACGTCTGCCGGATAACCTGTTTGTTGATGCGGGTACGGAAGTGAGCAGTGACCTGATCGTATTGCAGAAGAATACCCGGAAATCGGAACTTACCGAAAAGGAACATAACTTTATTGAAACCCGTCTTATATCCGGCAGCATCAATATCAACAACAGCTATGCCGATTTAGACCATATCGTCCATACTTCCGTATCTATGGGTAAAAACATGTACGGACAACCGGCCATGAATTTTATTCATGAAGGAGGCGTCGGTGCCATTTCCGAACATCTCAGGCAGTTATTGGCGCAAGATGTGGAGAACCATCTTGACCGGAAACTTTATGATGACAATCTGTTCCGCTCAAATGGTTCCACCCTTCTCAAAACAGAGTTTGAGACACTATTAGAAACAGCAGGAGAGACAGAACGGCAGGAGGTACGGAAAGAAAGTCCCGCACAACCCTATGAACCCATGCTCAACCTGTTTGCCGCCTATGCGGATGAAGAGCAAGCGGAGGTGCAAGTAGCGGAAAGCAGACCTTCTCCAAGCCGGGCACCGTCGGCATCCCGCAAAAAGAAAGGGGATGAACCGGAAATGTTCAACCTCTTCTCCCAAGAGAACATGTACGAGGAAGCCGTCACGCAGGAAGACATGACCGCAGAACGGGCGGAAGCGGAAGCAAAATGGCAGGAGCGCAGACAAAAATTCGAGGAAGAGCGGAAGAAAGAAATGGAACCACGACCGTTTACCGGAGAGATACGTCCCGAATACAAGAACGGTTCCATCGTGAAATCGGGTGAGCAATACGGATATTTAAGAGGGGTGGGTACTCCCGAAGTACAATTCCATCCGCTTAAACTGACAGTCACCCAACAATACCGGGCCGCCTACTATATCCCGCTCCGTGAAGCCTACCACAATCTCTACAATAAGGAAGCCGAAACGGAAACCGAACAGCCGGAACTACGGGAAGAACTGGTCAAGCGGTATGACTGTTTTTACCGCATGTTCAGGGAATTGAACGGAAAGGACAATGCCAAGTTCCTGTTGATGGATGCCGGAGGACGGGAAATACTGTCATTGGAACGTTCCGTTAACGGCAAGATACAGAAGGCGGATATCTTTTCTGTTCCCGTATCGTTCAACGCCAATGAGGTAACACATGTGGATACACCGCAGGAAGCGCTTGCGGCATCCCTGAACAAGTTCGGGGAGGTCAATCTGGAATATATGGAAAATCTCAGTGAAACAGGCAGGCAGGAACTGCTCACACAACTGGAAAACCGTATCTTCTACAATCCTATGATGAAGAACTATGAAATCAAAGACCGTTTCATAGCGGGCAATGTAGTGGCCAAAGTCGAATGGATAGAGAACTACCTGAAAGACTATCCCGATGACGACGCAAGCAAGAAATCATTGGAAGCCTTGCAGAAAGCCATACCGGAGCCGATCAGTTTCGAACTGCTTGATTTTAACCAGGGAGAAAGGTGGATACCCGTATCCGTATATGAAGAGTTTGCCGGTTATCTTTTTGAGGCAAAAGCCCATATCCACTATACGGAATCCATCGACGAGTTCAGTGTGAGTTTTGAAGAAACGAACGCGAACATCACCGACAGATATTATGTGAAAGGGGAAAAAAGAGGTTATTACGGAAACGACCTGCTGAAACATGCGCTGCACAACACGGTGCCCGACATAACAAAAACCGTGCAGGATGAAGAAGGCAATGATATAAAGGTACGGGATGCCGAGGCCATCCAGCTTGCCGACGCCAAAATCAATGAAATAAGGTCTGCTTTCACAGGCTGGCTGAATGAACAGCTCCCTGAATTTAAACAACACCTTGCGGACATGTACAACCGCAAGTTCAACTGCTATGTACGCCCGGATTATGACGGTTCCCTGCAAAGTTTCCCGTTCCTTGACCTGAAAGGGCTGGGCATACCGTCCTTGTACGACAGCCAGAAAAATGCCGTATGGATGCTGAAGATGAACGGCGGCGGTATAATCGACCATCAGGTAGGTACGGGCAAAACCCTTATCATGTGCATAGCCGCCTTTGAAATGAAACGTCTCGGACTGGCGAACAAGCCGATGATTATCGGACTCAAAAGCAATGTGCATGACATAGCCGACACGTTCAAGAGGGCCTATCCGAATGCCAGAGTGCTGTATCCGGGCAAGGAGGACTTTACGCCGGAGAAGCGTGTCGGAATATTCCATGACATCAAAAATAATAACTGGGACTGTATCATCCTGACACACGACCAGTTCGGGAAAATACCCCAGTCTCCCGAAATACAGCAGGAAATATATACGCAGGAAATAGACAGCATCGAAGAGAATCTCGCCGTATTCGAGCAGCAGGGCAATGAAGTGAGCGGCTGGATAAAGAAGGGGCTGGAAAAAAGAAAGGAAAACCTTGAGGCCAAACTTGAAAAGCTGGAACAGGATATAAAAGACCGGACAGATGACGTGACCGATTTCAGGCAAATGGGCATCGACCACCTCTTCGTTGACGAATCGCACAATTTCAAGAACCTGATGTTCAATACACGCCATGCAAGAGTTTCCGGTCTGGGCAACCCCGAAGGAAGCATGAAGGCCATGAACATGCTTTTCGCCATCCGTACCATACAGGAGCGCACAGGCAGGGATTTGGGGGCCACTTTCTTGTCCGGTACGACCATTTCCAACAGCCTGACGGAACTCTATCTCCTTTTCAAATATCTCCGTCCGAAGGAAATGGATCGGCAGGGGATTACCTGTTTTGACGGCTGGGCGGCCGTCTATGCGAAGAAAAGCACGGACTTTGAATTTTCCGTGACCAACCAGGTCGTACAGAAAGAGCGTTTCCGTTATTTTATCAAAGTGCCGGAACTCGCCAATTTTTATGCGGAGATAACCGATTACAAAACGGCCGAGGACGTAGGGGTTGACAGGCCGGAACTCAATGAGCAACTGTATCACATACCGCCCACTCCCCAGCAGGAGATTTTCATTCAGAAACTGATAAAGTTCGCTGAAACCGGGGATGCGACCTACATAGACAGGGAACCTTTGTCCAAGGCGGAAGAAAAGGCACAGATGCTGATCGCCACCAACTACTCGAACAAGATGTCGCTTGACATGCGGCTGATAGACCCTGAATACGGCGATAATCCGGGAAACAAGGCGTCCCATTGCGCGGCCAAGATTGCGGAATATTACTATAAATATCTTGACCAGAAAGGCACACAGTTCATTTTTTCAGACTTGAGTACCTATAAACCCGACCAGTGGAACATCTACAGTGAGATAAGGCGCAAACTCGTGGAAGACCATAATATCCCGGAAAAGCAGATAAAGTTCATTCAGGAAGCAAACAGCGACAACGCACGCAAGGAACTGTTCAAGGATATGAACTCCGGGCGCATCCGTTTCCTTTTCGGGTCCACACAGAAACTGGGAACGGGAGTCAATGCGCAGGAGCGTGCGGTGGGCATCCATCATTTAGACATACCCTGAAGGCCGTCCGATCTGGAACAGCGTAACGGACGGGCGGTAAGAAAAGGCAATGTCATTGCCAAGCAATACGCCGATAACAAGGTGGACTGTTACATCTATGCGGTGGAAAAGTCTTTGGACAGTTACAAGTTCAACCTGCTGCAAAACAAGCAGGTGTTCATCAACCAGCTTAAAAGCCGCAATCTGGCCGCCCGTACCATTGACGAAGGGGCGATAGACGAAAACGGCGGAGGCAATTTCAGTGAATACGTGGCTATTCTTTCAGGCAACGATGATTTGTTGGAAAAGGCAAAACTGGACAAGAAACTGGCAGTCCTTGAAAGTGAAAGGCAGGCGTATCACCGTAATAAAGGGAACGCGAAAGGAAAGCTGAATGAAAAGACCGTCGGAATAGAGAAGAACAACATTTTTATCGGACGCTTTACCAGAGATTGGGAATACCTCAATAAAGTGGCTCCGGTAGATGCGGAAACCGGGCTTCGTCCCAATCCCCTGAAACTGGACGGTGTGGATTCGGACAATATCGAGATACTCGGCAACCGGCTTGCCGCAATCAATCAGAAGGTCCGGACGGAAGACGATTACATGAAAATCGGAACCCTGTTCGATTTTCGTATCCTTGTCCGTACCGAAAAGACTTGTGACGGAGACACGCAAGTCTTGCATAACAAATTCATGGTCGAGGGACTGGACGGTATCAAATATACCTATCATAACGGCTACATAGCCAAAGACCCCAAACTGGCCGTAATGTATTTCATCAATGCGCTGGAACGTATTCCCGGCATGATTGAGAAACGGGAAAAGGAAAATGCGGAGTTGTCAAAAGATATTCCGGTCTTGCAGGAAATAGTGGCAGCCACATGGCCCAAAGAGGGAGAAATCAAACAGTTGGGTGAAGAGCTTGCCACATTGAACCGGAAGATACAGCTTACCCTTAAACCGGTAGGACGGCATGAAAATGTAGAAGGCAAAGAACCTGAAGAACAGAGGCTTGTCAGTGGCAGTGACGTGACTCCGGATTTACCACGGCAGGCTAAACATGTACCGTCTATGGAAATCGCAAACCCGGCAAGGGAACTGAAAAAAATATCCTAATGTTTCCTGCGGCATATTGCTGTACCCCCCGGAAGCTACGCGGGCTCCACTTCCGCAGGTTACAGCAAAGAGCCGCTTTTCAGGAAAGGACAAAGGCACGGCTGGCACCCGGATAAATCCGACCTTGCCAGCCGTGCCCTTGTCTGTCAGCCGTAAATTACATCATTCCTCTTCCTCGAAGGAAAGGCTTTCCACCTGCTTGTTGATTACCTTCCAGTCAATCGAGTCTTTCAGGTTGATAATATCCACAATCGAATAATGCTTTGTCCCGTTCTCTTCTTCTGCAAAACGCAGCCGTCCGCTCAAACGCTGTTTCTCAATCTCTGCCGGATCGAGATTTATCAGTTCGCAGACTTCATCGGGCAGCATGGAAAGCGCCACATCATTTTCCTGGCAGATATGTTGCAGGACGGCCAACATGTTCAACGACTTCTTGTAACTTCTCACGAGCGCAGCGAATGAACCGCTTTCAATTTTAATCATCTTCTTCATAACGCTTATTTTTTAGAGTGTTCTTCTTTTTCCAGCAACATGGCACGGAAGTACGTCCGAACGGCGGTAATATATCTTCCCCTTGTCTCTGTGAAAGGGGAGTGTCCCGTCATTGCGTCGTCTTAAAAGTGTCCTGTCCGACATCTTGGTAAGCAGGCGCACGCCTTTTGAATCCAGTATCTCGCTGTCCGGCAAATTATGTACGGCAGGAGCCAATAACTTTTCTATGTTGGTAACTTTGGCGAGTATGGCACTAAGCATGTGGGTTGTCTGTCCACCCGGTGCAGTTCTTCTATTATTCATAATGACTTTATTTTTATTGTTTATGGTGCAATATTACGGAGATATTATAAGGCTATTGGTTACTCAACCGTTGAGCAACCGCCAAAAAAAGACAGAAAACGCCAATTTGGAACAAAAAAATAGCCGGGAGTCACTGTCCCCGGCTATTCTATAACAAGTAGGCATCAATAAGTTATGCCTTAAATCATTAATGTGTTAATAATCAGATTTATACAAAAATAAATGGCAGTATATTTTGCTATATTCCAAATATTGCCTACATTTGTATATGAGTTATTTGAAACTATGCAAAGCAGTGTAACCCGAAGCAAGACTTCCATCACCAAATCGTTACCTGCATCTTTTAAATTCTCTATATTTACTTTATCTTCAGAGAGTTACAATAAAATACATTGTTTTCCCTGCATGAAACAAAAGTTTCCCCTGCATGAAACAAAAGTTTCCTACAGGGGAAACTTTTCATAAGATATAGGAACAAGGTAAAGAAGATACGAATGGTTATAGAAAAAGAAATAGGCGAGTTGCTTCGTTCCCGCCATTTGACGATGGGAACGGCTGAAAGTTGTACCGGCGGATATATTGCACATCTGATTACACGTGTGGCAGGCAGTTCTGATTACTTTTGTGGAGGAGTCGTTTCCTACAGCAATGAAGTGAAGCACCATGTTTTAGGCGTTTCGGAAGATAGCTTGGCGCAGTACGGGGCAGTCAGTCGTCCGGTCGTCGAGCAGATGGCGTTAGGAGCGATCCGTGTGTTAGGTTGCGACTGTGCGGTTGCCACTTCCGGCATTGCCGGTCCCGGTGGAGGTACGCCGGAAAAGCCGGTCGGAACTGTCTGGATTGCTGCCGCCCTGAAAGACATGGTCGTATCAGAATGCTGTCATTTCGGGACAGAGCGTGAAGATAATATCCGGTTGGCGGCGAATACGGCGTTGAGGATGCTGCAGCAGTTGCTATAAAATATGTTTCTCATTATTTATTGGCCTTTAGATGTGAAACATCCTGTATAAAACATCCGGTTGTTTTCTCGTGCCGTTTGGTTGGACACTTTGAATTGCGGAAAGGCCTGTTCCAGCCTTAGCACCAATGTGTCGCCTAAAGATGTATATAAACTGTCGGCGGTCGAATTATAGGGAAGACTGCCGAAATAGCAAAGATGATTTTCATTCATGAAAAGATCGGCGCCTAACCAACCTTTTCGGATACCCCATTCGGTTGAATCGGGGAGGGAAACATAGAGGTCGAGACTGTCCGATTGTACCATCAGGTTCAACGGGGCGTTTTTGTCGAATGACTTGCGCAGACGATCTTGGTCGGGTAGCAGGTAACTTTGCCGGTTTCGTTGGATTTGGGCGACTTCTTCGAGTAGTTTCTTGCTGTAACTTGCCACCCATATGCCCTCGTGTTGATAATAACCGAAAAAACGGTTTCCGGTATCCGGGTAATAGGTAAAAGTGATGCCGTCCCTTTTTTGTTTCTGCGGAGCGAACGAGCCGAAAGCCTTTTGCAATGTGTTTTCCTCTATCCGGCCGACGAGGTTGTTTCCCGCTTGTGCATAAAGGATAACTCCCTGTGGATGGAAAGATAGAAGTAACCACGGGATACTCCGGTTGTTTTGGATGATGGAAAGGTAGATATCCGGAATCTTCGAGGCGAAAGCATCCCGTTCCGAGTCTCGGGATAAGATATATTTGGTGAAAGCGGCAGGGCGATTTACACTTAGGATCGCATCCGATGCCGGGGCGACTAAGGTATATAGATCAGTCCGCACCGTATCTTTCTCTTTTTGCATTTTGCCTAAAAAGAACCAGACTGCCACCAGTGTAGCGAGAGCAGCTATAACGAATGTCACTATTTCTCGCTTGTCAGCTTTCATTGTACGTTATGTTTTCTTGGGACTCAGGAAATATTTACACCAAGGTTTGAGACCACATTCTTCGCATTTGGGCTTGCGGGCGATACAGGTGTAACGTCCGTGCAGGATCAACCAGTGGTGGGCGATCGGGATTTGTTCCTCCGGGATGTGCTTCACCAACTCCTTTTCCGTTTCCAACGGGGTTTTGCTGTTGTTTGTCAGGCCGATGCGGTTGGCTACGCGGAACACATGTGTGTCGACAGCCATTGCCGGCTTGTTGTAGACGACCGAGGCTATGACGTTTGCCGTCTTGCGGCCTACGCCGGGCAACTTTTGCAACTCGTCGATATCGGATGGTACGACACCGTCGAAATCGGACATCAGCATCTTCGCCATGCCGACTAAATGTTTTGATTTATTGTTGGGATAAGATACGCTTCGGATATATTCAAAGATCACTTCCGAAGTAGAAGCGGCCATGACTTCGGGGGTCGGAAAATCCCGGAAGAGGGCAGGAGTGATCATATTCACCCGTTTATCCGTACATTGGGCGGACAGGATCACAGCGATAAGCAACTGATACGGGTTGTCATAATGCAGTTCCGTTTCGGCGACCGGCACATGCTCGTTGAACCAATTCAAGACTCCTTTATATCGTTCCTCTTTGCGCATATATTATTTTATTAGTGACATGAAATTTTTACCAAGAAGCAATCCTAAGAATACGGCTAACAATCCTAACACATTGCTGGCGATCAGGTTTAAAAGTGCCAACTTATATTCGCCTGTTTTCATCAGCGACATCGTATCTAGTGCAAACGAAGAGAATGTGGTAAATCCGCCGAACAACCCGGTGAAGAGAAATACTCTTGCGCCCGCAGATAGATTACAAGTTTCGGCTATACTCCAACAGAAGCCGATGAGGAAAGAGCCGATCACATTGACCGAAAGTATCCCGAAAGGGAAGGAGTGTAGCATCGAACGCTGTACCCACGTGGAAACTCCGTAGCGGAATACGGTGCCGATTGCCCCTCCTGTTATAAGTAGTAAAACCTTTATCATACCATTTACGTTTTTAGTGTGTTTTTCCCCGGGCTGGTTAAGGACCCGGGGAAGATGGTAAATGATTTAGGTTCTCAACTTAATTGGCTGACTCAAACTGTCTCAGGAAACGAACATCGTTTTCGGAGAACATGCGTAAGTCTTTTACTTGGTATTTCAGGTTTGTTATACGCTCAATCCCCATTCCTAAAGCATAACCGGAATATACTTTGCTGTCGATACCACAGTTTTCAAGCACATTCGGGTCTACCATACCGCAACCGAGAATTTCCACCCAACCGGTTCCTTTACAGAACGGGCAGCCTTTTCCACCACAGATATTACAAGAAATATCCATTTCGGCAGAAGGTTCAGTGAACGGGAAATAAGATGGACGCAAGCGGATTTTCGTGTCTGCGCTGAACATTTCTTTGGCGAAGAACAGTAATGCCTGTTTCAAGTCGGCGAAAGAAACGTTTTTGTCCACATACAAGGCTTCTACCTGATGGAAGAAACAGTGTGCGCGATAGGAGATCGCTTCATTACGATATACACGTCCCGGACAGATAATACGGATAGGAGGCTCTTGATTCTCCATGACACGTGTTTGTACGGAAGAAGTGTGTGTACGAAGCAATACGTCCGGATTATGTTGGATAAAGAAAGTATCCTGCATGTCGCGGGCAGGGTGGTCTTCTGCAAAGTTCAAAGAAGAGAATACATGCCAGTCGTCTTCGATTTCCGGTCCTTCAGCAATGCTGAATCCTAAGCGTCCGAAGATGTCGCAGATTTCTTTCTTTACGAGTGAAAGCGGATGGCGAGTACCTAATTCGATAGGATAGGATGTACGGGTGAGGTCGATGTCATCATTCGTCGTCTGTACATTCTCAAAGCTGGCTTTCAGCTCATTAATTCTATTTTGGGTTGCCTCTTTCAGCTTGTTGAGGTGCTGGCCGACTTCACGCTTCTGATCTGCCGCTACATTGCGAAAATCATTCATCAGCAAAGATATTTCACCTTTTTTGCTGAGATATTTAATGCGTAATGCCTCCAGTTCTTCAGCGTTTGCCGCTTTCAGGTTCTCTACTTCCTTAAGCAGAGCGTTAATCTTATTGATCATTTCTAATCATTTTTATTTTCAACGTGCAAATTTACTCCTTTCTTTGAATACTGCAACCGATTACGGCGGGTTTTTTTGAAAAAAGGGAGTCAACTATTCTCTTTTTATCAGAAATTGTAAGCTACGCCGATACCTAAAATATCTTTGAACTGAACTTTGGCGCCGCGTTTTTCGCCTTCATCATTAAAGGTTTTCACGTCGTTGTCGTATTTGAGCGTGGTGTTGAGTGTAGCATTGAGGTATTTGTTAATTTTCATGTTGATCAGAACATCCCAGTTCACGTCTACGTTACCGAACTGCTTATTATAAGGAGTAAAAAAGTCCACGTTTGTGATCAGGTTCACGTTCTCCATGATTTTTTGCTCTGCTTTAGCTTTAATATAAATATAAGCCCCGATCTCAGCCCGAAAACGGTCGCCGGGATCGACACCGAATGCACCTTCATTGGACAGATAGCCGTCTTTCACAAATGTAAAAAACAGGTAGCATTCGCTTTTGTTTACCCAGACTTCACAGATCAAAGTTATTATCCGTTCATCTTACCGTTTTCTTTTGAGCGGCAACCGAGGGAAGAGCTTTCTAAAACGGATCAAATGACTCGTGATGTTGCTGCCCGCAATGATGATTGTCACGGCGAGAATAATTAATAATATCCCGCAACCGATCCTTGGTGTCAAGGTTTCGCCGAACACGGCAACCCCGAAAAATACAGCTGTGACCGGCTCTAGTGCTCCCAGTATGGCTGTCGGTGTCGAACCGATATACTGGACAGCACTAGTTGTACAAAGGAATGAAATGGCGGTAGGGAAGACGGCAAGCGCGATCAGGTTTCCCCAAAGATACCATTTGTCCACAATATAAAGGTCTTTCCCGAACCCGACACGGACAAAGAATAGAGATACGCCGAAAAGCAGTATGTAAAAAGTCAGCGGAAGCGTAGCCACGTTTTTCAGTGTCGATTGGTTCACTCCTATTATGTAGATGGCATAGGAGAGAGCTGAAGCCATAACTAGCAAAACACCGGTGAGACTGAGTGTTGTGCCATCACCGCTTTTATAGAGCAGACCGATACCTGATAGTGCCAGTAAAATGCAAAAGACTGTTTGTAAGGTTAGTTTCTCTTTGAATACAAGTGCCATAATCAATGCGACCATGATCGGATAGACGAAAAGAAGTGTAGAAGCAATCCCGACTTCCATATAATTGTAACTTTGGAACAAAGCTAATGAAGAAAAAGCAACCAATAGCCCCATGACAATCAGTGGAACTGCTGCTTTATGTTCTATTTTGAAACTTCTCCCTCTCCCTTTAATCATCATGCCTAGTATGGGAATTGCGAACAAGTACCTGAAAAAAAGAACCGAATCAGGATCCATTCCGTCTTTATACAGTGGAAGAGCAAATAGTGGGTTAGTTCCGTAAGTTGCAGCGGCGATCGCTCCCAAAAAATATCCTTTTACCTTTGCATTCATGTCATGTAGAATTTGAGGTGCAAATGTAATAATATATATTGATGTTTTTTGTTCTGTTAAAATCTGCAATTTGTAATTTCCTGCCCTTGTATCTCTTCCTTTTGGAGGCTGGACAGGGAAGGAAGCGAAACTACAGCAGCTTACAATAATCCCTGCAAAAAGTTATTCACATTCGGATACCTATGAGAGGCAAAGGCATTTGCTTAGTCAAATAATAGAATAAATGTTTCCGGGCATTGAAATAAAAAGGGGGTAAATATTGGGGGAGGATACCCGGGAACATTCTTTGTCTTTAATTTATTTTGACTTTTTCCCCTGATGGGCTACGGCATCCATTAGTTTTTTGATTTCTTCCGGATCGCCGAGGAAATAATCCTTCACGAAATTCAGATTATCTTCAAACTCAAATATATACGGTACGGCAGTCGGCAGATTGAGATGTACGATTTCGTCGTCCGGAATGTTTTTTAAATATTTGATGATCCCGCGTAGGCTGTTCCCATGAGCGGCAATCAATATCTCATCGGAAGTTTCGAGTGAAGGGAAAATCACCTCTTTCCAATAAGGTAGAATTCGTTCTACCGTATCTTTCAGCGACTCGGTACGGGGAAGCTCGTTATCGGGTATATCTTTATAACGGAGTTCGAAACGTGGGTTGCGTGGGTCGTCTTCTTTAAGGGGTTTGGGAGCAATGTCGTAACTCCTTCGCCAGATCAGTACCTGTTCATCCCCGTACTTCTCGGCCGTTTCGCTTTTGTTCAATCCTTGCAATGAACCGTAATGTTTCTCATTCAGCCGCCAACTTTTTTCTACGGGAATCCAGTCCCGGTCCATGCGGTCCAGAACGCAATTCAGTGTTTTGACCGCACGTTTTAGGTAAGAGGTATAGGCTTTGTCGAATTTGAAATCATTTTCTTTCAACAGGTCGCCGGCTTTTGAAGCTTCTTCGATGCCTTTTTCGGTAAGATCGACATCGGTCCATCCGGTAAACCGGTTTTCCTTGTTCCAGATACTTTCCCCGTGGCGGAGCAATACTATTTTTTTCATATTCTTCTGTTTTTACATTTATATATATAACAACAGGACGAAGGCGATGGATTAGAGCTGCTTTTTCATTAATCTGTAAAAGTGGTTATATTATCTGTAATCCGTATACAGTCCGGTTATTATTATCCGTCTATTTTTGCAATTGTAAAAGCTTGTCTGGTATTTTATCGAAAAAGTAGTATATTTGCAGGCAATAATTTAAGAATCAAAAAATTGTGAAATATGCCTTTGAAGCGTTTCGGAGTCTCGTTGGAGGATAACCTGCTGGAGTCGTTGGATCAGTATGTGAGCGAGAACGGTTTCGCCAACCGTTCGCAGGCGATCCGTTTTCTGGTGGAGAAGAATGTCGCTGAAAAGAAATGGCAATGTAACCATATCGTGGCAGGTACGATCATTCTTATGTATGACCAGGTAAAAAAAGAGATTACTTCCCGGATTGCCGATATTCAGCAAAATTATCAGGATGTTATCTTGTCTTCTTCCCAATATTATGTGAACCGGAATTTTTGTCTGCACATTGCAACCGTGATGGGCACAGCTTACCGTCTGACTGAGTTGTCGGACCGGTTGACTACGATAAAGGGGCTTAAGCATGGCAAGTTGGTTATGAGCCGGGCCGATTAGATATATTTTTTACCCGTATGGTAGCACGAATTTTGAAAAGTGTAACACGATTAAATAACAATAGAAATTTAATACATAAAAGTGAGATATGAAAAAAGTAATTTTACTTGCTTCCGGGCTTTTGTGCAGTTCGCTGGTCTTTGCAAGCGATCCGGCTGCAATCGATAGCCTGATTAACTTGCAGGGAGTTGTGATTTCAGCGAATAAGGTACAAGTGAACCGGAGTAGTGTGCCGCTTACTATCTCGGTGATAGACCGAGAGCAAATCGAAGCGAGCAGCGAATCGGCACTGTTGCCGGTACTTTCCCAATATGTACCAGGATTGTTTGTGACGCAAAAGGGAATTACCGGTTTTGGAGTTTCGGAAGGAGCGGCAGGTACGGTTAACATTCGTGGTGTCGGAAGTGGAAATAAGGTTTTAATGCTGTTCGACGGGCAACCGCAATGGGCTGGAGTGTTCGGACATTCTTTGCCTGATACCTATGTGGCTTCGGATGTAGAGCGCGTGGAAGTGATTCGTGGTCCCGGTTCTTTGCTGTATGGTTCTAACGCGATGGGAGGGGTTGTCAATATCATTACCCGTCATCATAAACAGGAAGGACGGCGTACACAGGCGCGTGTGATGTATGGCTCTTACAATACGCAAAAATATATGGTGAATAACGGTTTTAACGTAGGTAAATTCAGTAGTTTTATCTCGATAAATCACGATCGAACCGATGGGCATCGACCAAATTCGGATTTTAACATCACAAATGGTTTTGCTAATTTAGGATATGCTTTCAATGAGCATTATAAGATGACAGGTGATGTAAGCCTTGCCAAATCGAAGTTTCAAAATCCTGGTAAAACATTTGAGCCTGTTATAGACAATAAAATGAATATTTTGCGTGGAACAGCTTCTATGGCATTGGAAAATAATCAGGGTAAGATGAGCGGGGCCTTGCGCCTGTTCTATAATTGGGGAAACCATAAAATCAATGATGGTTACAATCCAGGAGAAGAGCCTTTGACTTATCTTTTTCGTTCTGACGACCACAACGTGGGAGTTCAATTGTATGAATCGTTCCGTTTGTTTAAGGGGAATAACTTTACTGTCGGTGTGGATTATAAAAACTGGGGTGGACATGCTTGGAATGACAATAATGACGGTTCAAAAAAAGAATTGGTGGATAAAACGGTGAATGAAACAGCCGGATATGCCATCATGCAACAAGAACTTTTTGGCATATTGAGCCTGAATGCCGGTGTCCGCTATGAACACAGTAGCACTTATGGAGGCGAATGGGTTCCGCAGGGAGGAGTTACGGTACGTTCGTTTGAAGGGAATACTATCCGTGCATCTGTCTCTAAAGGGTTTCGTAGTCCGAATATCCGCGAGATGTATATGTGGGGAGCAGCCAATGCAGATTTGAAACCGGAAAGTATGGTAAATTATGAAGTTGCTGTCGGACAGTCTTTTTTAGGAGGCGACTTGTATACTGAGCTGACAGCTTTCTTTATCGACGGGAAAGATATGATTTATTCCGTAAGCGTGAATGGGGACGGTAGACCTCCTTATAAAAATTTGAATACAGGGACCTTTACGAATAAAGGTATAGAGTTTGAAGCTCGCTATCAGATTTGTAAGAATTTGAATATGGACATGAACTATAGTTATTTGCACATGAGTAAACCTATTCCTGGGGCACCAGGGCATAAGTTCTATGCAGGTGCTACTTACACACCAGGGAGATTCACTTTGAACGTGAATGTACAGTCTGTCTTTGATTTATATACAGATTCGGAATGTTCTAAAAAAGAAGATTTTACTACTTTGAATGCGAAGATCGCTTATCGTTTCGGTACACGTGATAAAGGATTGAACCTCTTTGTGAAAGGAGAGAACCTGACGGCAACTCGTTATACAATTAATGATGGCTTCCCGATGCCGAAAGCGATCTTCATGGGAGGTATCGATGTCACTTTCTAAACATTTTGTATACCTTTGCGCCTTGTAACATTTAATAAAAATCATTATGTCAGTTGCAAAGAGGGATTTAGAGGATAATAGAAAGGTGACCACACATCGCCTGATAGAAATGAAACAGCGTGGAGAGAAAATTTCCATGTTGACTGCTTACGATTATTCGATGGCTCAACTAATCGATCAGGCCGGTATGGATGTTATATTGGTGGGCGATTCGGCTTCCAACGTAATGGCTGGTAATGTAACAACATTGCCGATCACGCTTGACCAGATGATCTATCATGGTAAATCGGTCATGAAAGCGGTAAAGCGTGCCTTGGTTGTCGTGGATCTGCCTTTCGGGACGTATCAAGGTAACTCGAAAGAAGCGTTGGCTTCGGCCATCCGTGTGATGAAGGAAACGCATGCGGATTGTATTAAGCTTGAAGGAGGTTCTGAAATTCGGGAATCTATCGAACGTATTCTGTGTGCGGGTATTCCTGTCATGGGTCATCTGGGATTGACGCCTCAGTCCATTAATAAATTCGGGACATACACAGTTCGTGCCCGTGAGGAAGCGGAAGCGAAGAAACTGATCGCAGATGCTCATCTGTTAGAAGAGATTGGTTGTTTCGCAATCGTATTGGAAAAAATTCCGGCTGCTTTGGCTGCACAGATTGCTTCCGAACTGACGATTCCGATTATTGGTATTGGTGCCGGCGGAGGTGTGGACGGACAGGTGCTGGTTATGCATGACATGTTAGGGATCAACCAGGGATTTTCTCCCCGTTTCTTGCGCCGTTATGCGAATTTGGCAGAAGATATCACCCGTGCCGTGCAGACTTATATTGAGGATGTGAAGACGCAAGATTTCCCGAACGAGAAGGAACAATATTAATAATGTGTCAGTCCCATCTGTTGATCGGTGCTGCTTCATCGGGGAGCGGGAAAACAACTTTTACACTAGGTTTGCTTCGTGCCTTGAAGAACCGTTCGTTTAAGGTGCAGCCTTTCAAATGCGGACCGGACTATATCGACACTCGTCATCATAGAATGGCTGCCGGTAATCCGTCCGTGAACTTGGATCTCTTTATGATGTCAGAGGCACACGTGCGTGATTTGTATGCCGGCTATACGGAAAAAGCGGATGTGGCGGTAACCGAAGGCGTGATGGGATTGTTTGACGGGTATGACGGTATGAAAGGGAGCTGTGCGGAAATCGCCTGTATGCTGAAAATACCGGTAGTCCTGATTGTAAATGCGAAAAGTACGGCATATTCGGTGGCTCCTTTATTGTACGGGTTTAAACAATTCAACAAGCAAGTGCAGATAGTTGGGGCTGTCTTTAATTTTGTTGCTTCCGAAAACCATTATTCTTTTTTGAAACAGGCTTGTGAAGATGCCGGAGTCGAGGCATTGGGATATCTTCCCAAGTGTGCGGATGTGGAGATCCCCAGCCGTCATTTAGGGTTGTCTCTCGATGAAGATTTCTGCTTTGAAGAGTTCGCCGACCGTGTAGCGGAACTTGTCGAAAAGCATGTAAACATCGATCGGTTGCTGGAGTTGACAAAACCAGTTGCGACAGCAGTCGTTCCTATATCCGCAGGTCGTCATATCTATAAACGTGAGCCTTCTTTCCCTATTGCGGTAGCCTGCGATCCTGCATTCAATTTTGTATATGAAGCGAATATTCGCTATCTGCATCATTTAGGGGAAGTTACGTATTTCAGTCCGTTGGCAGACACTTCTTTGCCGGATGCTGGTTTCGTGTACCTTCCCGGAGGTTATCCGGAGTTATATCTTGCTGCTTTATCGGCAAACAGGCAGATGCTTCAATCCATTCGCCGGTATGTTGAGAGTGGAGGAAAATTGTTGGCTGAATGTGGAGGCATGATGTATCTATGTGACGAGATACGAGATAAAAATGGAGATGTTTATCCGATGGCTGGCGTGTTGCACCAGTCTGCAACAATGGAGAATATGAAGTTACGCCTGGGATATCGTACCTTATTATACAACGAAACTCGTCTGAAAGGGCATGAGTTCCACTATTCCCGTCTGGTGGAACAACAGAATCCGCTTCCGTCCTGCGCTGTCGCTTATACTGCCAAAGGAGTGGAAACGGATACTCCGCTTTATCATTATAAAAATGTTTGGGCAGGATATACGCATTTATATTGGGCGGATCCGGTCGGAAACGAATGGTTTACCAAATTTGTCATCGATGGCAATACTTGAAGTCTGTATACAAATAAATAAGAAAGATGAAAATATATACGCGTGGAGGAGATAAAGGTCGTACTGGGATTCATGGAGGCGAGCGGGTGGATAAAGATGATATCCGGATCGAAGCGAACGGGACACTGGACGAGGTGAATGCTGAAATAGGCATTATCCGTGCATTACTCCCGGCTGAACATGAATGGCAAAGCTTGCTGGGGAAAATACAAATGGAGATGATGGCGGTCATGTCACATGTGGCGACTCCATCAGCTATTCGTGATAAGAATCCGAACAAAATATCCGATGATCTGGTTCTTGTTTGTGAGGAACAGATCGATGCTTTGTCGGCAAAGATGGAGGATAACGGTTATTTTATCCTGCCTGGCGGCTCTTTGGTTTCCGCTCACTTGCAGTTGGCCCGTACGATCGTACGCCGTGCCGAACGCCGTCTGTGGACGTTGAACCGGAAAGATCCGGTTTCACCAGGGATCATGCAGTTCGTGAACCGCCTTTCCGATTTGTTTTTTACAATGGCACGCTATGAAATGTTTCGCCAGGGGAATGCGGAGGAACGTTGGCAGTCGTTTTTGTATAAGAGAAAAAAATAGAATAAGACTTGAAGATTCCATAAAGAAGCTGTTCACATTTTTGTGAATACTGAAAGAATACGTTATATTTGTACGCAAATACGAGAACGATATGTTTGTTACATTCGAAGAAGTATATTTGCGTGACCTTTACGAGAAAGGAAAGACTGATAATAAGAAGCCTCGTTATCAGCCTGATGTGATAAGGCGTTATCAAAAGTGTATAGATTTTCTTTTGGATGCCAAGAAGGTAGAAGAACTTCTTTTGATAAATTCCTTGAATTATGAGATGCTGAAAGGCGATAAGGCTGGTCTTTCATTTGTACGGGTGAATAATAAGTATCGAGTTGAGTTTACCGTAAGGGATTCGATAGAAGAACCGATTGTTACCGTATGTAATATAATAGAATTATCAAACCATTATAAATGATTGTAGCTATGATTACACTTCAAGGTATTGATCCTAAAATGATCGCCAATAATTTGACTCCATCCAACCCCATACATCCAGGCGAGTTGATAAAGGATGAGATAGAATATCGAGGTATTTCGCAGCGGAAATTGGCATTGCAAATGGGGGTTTCTCCGACATTGCTGAATGAAATATTGAATGGAAAGCGTTCTGTTTCGACAGAATATGCTCTTTTGTTTGAAGCGGCGCTTGGTATTGATGCAGAAGTTTGGATTCGTCAGCAAGCTCGGTATGACATGCAAATGGCAAAATCCGATACCTCTTTTTTGGAGAGATTGGCCCATATTAGAAAAATAGCGGCAGTATTATAGTAGGCACAGATTAAAATTAAGAATAGATATGACATCCGTAAAAAAATATATCGAGTCCAATAAAGACCGTTTCATCGAAGAGCTTTTCTCTTTGATCCGTATTCCATCGATAAGTGCCAAACATGAACATAAGCCTGATATGGAGGCATGTGCCAAACGCTGGACAGAACTCTTGCTTGCAGCCGGTGCCGATAAAGCGGTTGTGATGCAGACCGAAGGCAACCCGGTCGTGTATGGGGAAAAGATGGTTTCTCCTGAGGCGCAGACCGTTTTGGTCTATTCGCACTATGACGTAATGCCCGCCGAGCCGTTTGACCTGTGGAAGAGTCGCCCGTTTGAACCCGAAATCCGGGACGGCCGTATCTGGGCGCGTGGTGCGGATGATGATAAAGGGCAGGCCATGATGCAGGTAAAAGGTTTCGAGACTGCCCTGAATCTGGATTTGCTGAAATGTAATGTGAAGTTTATCTTCGAGGGAGAAGAAGAGATCGGTTCGCCGAGCCTCGAAGCCTTCTGCCGTACACATAAAGAATTGTTGAAAGCGGATGTGATCCTGGTTTCCGATACCAGCATGGTCAGTGCCGAAACGCCATCCCTGACAACCGGACTTCGTGGGCTTGCCTATTGGGAGATCGAGGTCACGGGTCCTAACCGCGATTTGCATTCCGGGCATTTCGGTGGTGCGGTTGCCAACCCGATCAATGTGTTGTGTAAGCTGATGGCCGATATAACAGATGCTGACGGGCGCATCACAATCCCCGGTTTCTACGATGATGTGGAAGATGTTTCGCCTGCCGAACGCGAGATGATCGCCCAGATTCCATTTGATGAAGCGAAATATAAAGCGGCCATCGGTGTGGATGAGTTGTTCGGTGAAAAAGGATATTCCACGTTGGAACGCAATAGTAGCCGTCCTTCCTTCGATATCTGCGGCATCTGGGGCGGTTATATGGAAGAGGGCAGCAAGACGGTTCTTCCTTCCAAAGCATACGCCAAAGTTTCCTGCCGTTTGGTTCCGCATCAGGATCATGAGAAGATTTCGAAACTGTTTGAAGAGTACATCGCTCGTGTGGCTCCGGCTTATGTCAAGGTAAGAGTGACGCCTAAACATGGTGGACAAGGTTATGTTTGTCCGATCGATCTTCCCGCTTATAAGGCGGCAGAGGAAGCCGTTGCCGTAGCTTTTGGCAAACGTCCGTTGGCCGTGCGCCGTGGCGGAAGTATCCCTATTATCTCGACTTTCGAGCAGGTGTTGGGCATCAAGACTGTCCTGATGGGATTCGGCCTCGAACAGAATGCGATTCATTCGCCCAACGAAAGCTGTACGCTTGATTTCTTTTATAAGGGAATCGAGTCGGTAGCCGAATTTTATAAACGATTCAATTGATATGACAAATAATGAAATAGTTGTTCGTGCGCTTGCCAATACAGGCATTACTGCTCTGAACGAGATGCAGCAGGCGGTATTGGATGCCGGGACGACAAAAGACATGGTGCTGCTCAGTCCGACAGGGTCGGGCAAGACGCTGGCTTTCCTTTTGCCTTTGCTGACGACGTTGACGGATGAGGACAAAAAGATACAGGCCGTGATCATCGCTCCTTCCCGTGAGTTGGCCTTGCAGATTGAAACGGTATTCCGTTCGTTGGGAGCCGGATATAAGGTGAATTGTTGCTACGGGGGGCATCCCATCCGTACGGAGAAGAAGAGTCTCGAACATCCGCCGACGGTCCTGATCGGCACGCCGGGGCGTATCGTCGACCATCTGGAACGGGGTAATATCAATCTGGACAGTGTGCGTACGCTGATCCTTGATGAGTTTGACAAATCGCTCGAACTGGGCTTCCTTGCTGAAATGAAGGAGATTTTGGCACATCTCCCAGGCGTGCGCCGCCGGGTGCTGACTTCGGCAACGGCAGCAGTCGATATTCCTGCTTTCACTGGGATTACAGCTCCGGTACGATTGTCGTTCTTGAAAGATGTGAAGGAGTCGAAAGGGCTGGCTTTGCGTGTGGTCAAGTCTCCAGTTAAGGACAAGCTGGAAACCTTGTACAAGCTTTTAGGTGAACTGAAAGGTGGTTCTGCCCTTATCTTCTGCAATTATCGGGAGACGGTAGAACGGGTGAGCAACTATCTGACCGAAATGGGTGTAGATAACGAATACTTCCACGGAGGAATGGAGCAACCGGAACGTGAACGTGCCTTGTCGCATTTCCGTAACGGCAGTGCTACCGTATTCATCTCTACTGATTTGGCCTCTCGCGGTCTTGATATTCCAGAAGTGAAGAATGTGATCCATTATCATCTTCCTGTGAGTGAAGAGGCGTACGTGCATCGTAACGGACGTACGGCTCGTATGAACGCGGAAGGGGTTGCTTATCTGATCTTGAATGCGGAAGAGACGATTCCTGAATATATCACCCGCGAGCCGGATGAGTTTTTCTTGCCGGAAGTGGCAAAGAAGCCCGTCCGTTCCGAGTGGGTGACACTGACGATCAATCGGGGGAAACGGGACAAATTGAGCAAGAAGGATGTGGTCGGCTTCCTCTTTCAGAAAGGTGGACTGGAAAAGGACGATTTAGGCATAGTCGAGATAAAGGAAAGTTGCGCTTTCGCAGCTGTCAAGCGGACTAAACTATCCGGTTTGCTGGGGCGTATTCGGAATGAAAAGATAAAGAACATGAAAGCTAAGTTTATATGAGCATATTGATAAAAGGCGCTTTATTGGATGGTGCTGTAACTGATGTCTATATAGAGAAAAAGGAGATCAGGCAGGTTGGGACGGATCTTCAGGTACAGGCGGATCAGGTGATAGACGGAAGGCGTAAAGCCTTGATCCCTGGTTTCGTAAATGCGCATACACATGCCGCTATGACGCTTTTCCGTGGTTTTGGCGATGACATGCCGTTGATGCCCTGGCTGGAGCAGAAGATCTGGCCGAATGAAGCGAAATTGACGCGCGAGGATGTTTATTGGGGAACGAAGCTCGCTTGTCTCGAAATGATAAAAAGCGGGACGACAACGTTTTTCGATATGTATCATAAGTTCCGGGCTACGGCCGATGCTGTCGAAGAAATGGGGCTGCGTGCATTGCTTGCCGGCGTCTGTTTCGATCATTTCAAACCAGAATTGGCAGAAAAGAGCAAGCGTGAAAACGAGAAACTTGTTGTCGATGTGGAAAACTATAGCAAGCGCATACGGTATGCGGTCGGTCCCCATGCCATTTATACCGTGTCTGGCGAACTGTTACAGTGGATACATGGTTTTGCTGCCGAGCATTCCGTCCCGATTCATCTGCATTTGGCAGAGACGGAAGGCGAAGTCAGAAACTCAATCAAACAGTTCGGCTTTACTCCTGTACGTTATTTATATAAATTAGGCATATTATCCCCACGTCTGATCATTGCGCACGGTATCTATGTCGATGATGACGAGATTCGTATGCTGGCGGATCACGGAGTGAAAGTAGTGCATAATCCGGCATCTAATATGAAGCTGGCCTCCGGCATTCAATTCAAATTTTGTGAGATGCGAAAGGCCGGTGTTACCGTCGCTTTGGGTACTGACGGTTGTTCTTCTTCCAATAATCTGGATATGATCGAGGCGATGAAACTTGCTTCGCTTTTAGGCAAGGCCTGGCGGAAAGACCCGGAGGCGATTCCAGCCAGTGAAATATTCCAGGCGGCGACAGAAGCCGGTGCTTTGGCTATCGGACTGAAAGCCGGACGGATTGCCGAAGGCTATCTGGCGGATCTCTGTTTGGTCGATTTGGATATTCCGGCTTTTACCCCGAATCATAACTTTGTCTCCAATCTCGTGTATGCAGCAAACGGCAGTTGTATCGATACCGTTATCTGTGATGGTAAAATCCTGATGCAAGACAAAAAGGTTCCGGGCGAGGAGGAGATTATGGAGCATACAGCCGAACTTGCCTATAAGTTGGTAAGAGAACCGTAGGCGAGAAAACCGAAGTGCCCTCGATATGAAACCTATTCTTTTGTGACGTTGAACAATTAATTTGAATGTATATGAATACAAATGACAATACTATTTATCGGGAAGCGGCTGGTTACCTGTCGTCTCGTATTACTGGTAATCCGGAAACCGCTATTATCTTAGGCAGTGGCTTGGGTTCCCTTGCCGACCAGATCGAAGAAGCTGTGGTTATTCCCTATAGTGAGATTCCGCATTTTATGCATTCGACAGCCGCAGGACATAAAGGAAACTTCATCTGCGGCAGGTTAGGAGGGAAGCAGGTGCTTGCCATGCAGGGACGTTTCCATTATTATGAGGGCTATACCATGCAGCAAGTGACCTTCCCCGTCCGGGTGATGAAGCTTTTGGGTGTTAAGAATCTGTTGGTTTCCAATGCCGCAGGCGGTATCAATACGAGTTTCAAAGTCGGTGACCTGATGATCATACGCGATCACATCAATATGATGCCTAATCCGCTGATCGGTCCGAATGACGAACAGTTCGGAACCCGTTTCCCGGATATGACGCGCGCGTATGACCGGGAGTTTATTGGGCTTGTCGAAGAAATTGCCGCGTCCCACGGTATCTCATTGAAGAAGGGTGTATATGTCGGGCTGACAGGTCCTTCTTTCGAAACTCCGGCTGAGTATGCTTTCTACGGCAGGGTCGGAGGTGACGCGATCGGAATGAGTACGGTTCCGGAGGTAATCGTGGCTCGTCATGCCGGTTTGCGTGTATTCGGTATGTCCGTGATTACAAATGAAGGCTATCATTTTGCCGATGATTTCGTCAATGACGGGGCCGATGTGATTGTCGCCGCCAATCAAGCGGCAGCGGTCATGACCATTCTCTTCCGGGAATTAGTTGCCAAGATATAAGAAGGGAAGAAGATGAAAAAGTGTTGGATTATGGGGATTGTGGGATTGGTGCTTTTTGCCGATTGCACCAATGTTGGTGCACAATACCAAGTTTGTTGAAATGCTTGATAAAAAGGACAGCATTGTCTGGCAAGAAAAATATCCGGTACAAGCCGGCATTGCTGACGGTCACATTTATATAGATAAGGAGCTGAATCCGGGAGATTACCGTATCCATGCCTATACCAGATTCTCCTTTTTGGGCGATACTATCCGTCCTTTTTATCCTAAGAAGATACGTATCGTAAAGACTATAGCAAATAAAGGATATGATTCCTCCGTACCTCGCGGATACGCGAGTCGCTAAACTGACTTTTTTCCGGAAGGAGGTATTTTGATAGAGGGGATACCTGCAAAAGTGGCATTCAAGGCGTTGAACGAGAAAGGTATATATGGTATAAAAGTTTTTTCGCAAAACAACTGTCATACTATCATAGTTGAATTTATATGACTGTATAACAGTTTGTTATTCTATGATAGTTCCTGTTTTCAACTATCATTCATCTATCATAACCATCATGGGGAAAAACAATAAATTATTATATATCAGCCTTCTATCAAATTCATGATGTGTCCCGAAGTTGACACAAAACAGCATAAAAAGGCTCGTTTTTTCATGAAGACAAGCTACTTTTTTGGTGAAAACAACTTGAAAAGTTTTTTCAGACCCGGGTGGAAGGGTATGGGAGATCCGGGTGTGGAGGAGGTGGAGACCCGGGTCTACGTGAAACCGGAACGGGGATGTAGAGCTGTTTATCTGCCTTGTTTGAGGAGATTTTATGCACTGTTTCTGATTATAATCCAGTGGAGTTCCTGTTTTTTAACGCAAACAGTCCCTTACGATTTACGTTTCCCCTATATTTGCCATAATCATATATAAAAGACATATTCAAGATGGAAAAGAGTTGGATTATCAGAGTTTTTTGGGGCACTCTTATGTGTGGATTCGTTGTTGCGGTATCATCAGGAAGAGCTTGGACTGGATAACATCACGTCGATGTTGATGGTCAGGTCTGCCGCAGAGGCTAGACGGGGTAATTATGCTGTGGCAGCCGATGTGCTGGTTCTGCCCGTATGGGCGCTCTCTTTTGGCGGAAGGAGCTTGGAATTCCGAGATATGGTAGTGACGATTGAAGGCGATAAACTTGTGCCATACGCAGGCAATATAGGCATGGCACTTGTTAATCAGTTCGAGAAGGTGGCTATCAATTTTAATGACTGCTTTGTTGTGTTTGAGTAGTTTGTTCCCTTTTTCTTTCATGCTCAAGCATGGAAATCGGAAGTATTTATGTACTTTTGTAAGCATGAAAACATTTGTAATAGCAGGATGCGGACGGCTTGCCGGAATCGTTTCGGAAGCTGTCATCAAAGGGTTGTTGCCCGAATATGAGTTGGTGGGAGTCTATTCGCGTACGGTAGCCAAGGCGGAACGTATTGCCGGTCGGATGGCAGAGGCAGGGAAAAGCTGTGCCGTCTGTACTACGGCGGATGAGTTGCTGGCCTTGAAACCCGATATACTGGTGGAGACGGCTTCTCCGGCCGCTCTTCGGGAGTTCGCCGTTCCGGCGTTGAAGAACGGGACTTCTATCGTGACCCTTTCGATCGGTGCGCTGGCCGATGATGTGTTTTACCGGGAAGTATGCGAAACGGCCAAGGAGAACGGGACACGTATCTATATCGCTTCGGGAGCTACCGGAGGGTTCGATGTCTTGCGCACAGCAGCCTTGATGGGGAAGGCGACTGCCCGTTTCTACAATGAAAAGGGACCTGATGCCTTAAAAGGAACACCGGTCTATGAGGAGGCTTTGCAGAAAGAACAGAAAGTCGTGTTTACCGGCAATGCGGTGGAAGCCATCCGCCTGTTCCCTACGAAAGTGAATGTCACGGTAGCCGCCTCACGTGCCTCTGTCGGTCCGGAAGCCATGCAGGTGACCATACAGTCGACTCCCGGATTTAGGGGGGACACCCAGCGGGTGGAGATCAGGAACGACCAGGTACATGCCGTCGTGGATGTGTACAGTGAGACGGCCGAGATAGCAGGATGGTCGGTTGTGAACACCCTGCTTAATATCGTTTCACCCGTTGTATTCTGAAAGATTGGCCAGTACCTTTTCGCTCAGACGGTCGAACGCTTGGCGGGTGCGGCCTGTCGAGGCCTGTACACATCGTACATGCGGATGCTCCAAAAGGTGAGCGCCGCCCAAGGCGCCGACGGTATCGCAAAAACAAAGGTTATTGCCCGATAACCATTTGACGAACGGTTTCTCGTCCCAGGCGGGAGACAGTCCTGTGTTGAACAGTATCTTCTTATCACCCAACTTCCGGAATTCGGCCTCGTGCAGCAGGACGGTGTTTTTGTTCAGGCAACAGAAGACGGCTTCGCTTTGCTCAAGCAGTTGGTCTAAGGGAAGGAAACGGTAGCCCTTTTCACGAGCCCATTCCTTTTCGCTGCGGGCAAAATAAGATATTTCCGCACCGAAGAACCGGAGTGCATCGGCAATCATGCCGCCTGACTTGCCCAAACCGATGATACCGGCTTTCAGTCCGGTAATCTCACGAACCTCGCCTTCCCAGGCCGGCTGGCCGAATCCATGGAAGGAGCGTACCAGTTCGCTGATGACATATTCGACTACTCCTTCGTCTCCATAATCCCGGATACCTGTGACCTTGATACCGTGCTCGTTGGCATAAATGATATCGACGTTGGCGCTTTCCGGTGAGTAAAGCGAACAGCACATACCGATATATTTGATATTGGGACATCTTTCCATTACCTCGCGGCGGATACTTGAAGTGTAACTCAGCAGCACTGCATCGGCATCGCCGATGCGACGGACGATCTCCTCGTCATCCGCCGGAATATCGGGGTACATCACTACTTCATTTGCAAACGTGTGCAATGCTTCTTCTGCAGACGGGATCAAACTGACCGGCTCTATCGCTACTATTCTACTAAACATGGCAAATTATTCTTTTTGAAAATATGAAGAAACAAAGATACGTTTTTTTGTAAAGTTTCTATCTTTGTATTCAATTCAATCAATGTAATAAAATAAACTTATTTCTACCCATGAAGAATTCCAGAAGAGACTTCCTTAAAAAGGGAGCGTTGGCAGGGTTCAGTGCCCTGATGATCCCGGAGATCGCAAAAGCCGCTGTTAAAGAAAATACATCCGTACATGCTCCGAAGATTAATCTGAAAAAGGATTGTGTGATCCTGTTCCAGGGAGATTCCATCACGGACTGCGGTCGCGACAGGAATAGTAACCGTTGCAATACGATGGAACAGTTCGGTAGTGGCTATGTACTCTTTACCGCTACGCAGTTGTTGGAGGGGAAAGCGGCTTTGCAGCCGAAGATTTACAATCGCGGCATCAGCGGCAATAAAGTCTATCAGCTTCGTGAACGCTGGGAGGTCGACTGCCTTGCTTTCCAGCCGGATGTCCTGAGTATCCTGATCGGTGTGAATGATTATTGGCATACGTTGACACACGGTTATAAAGGAACGGTCGAGACATACGAAAACGATCTGCGTGCTTTGTTGAAATATACGAAAGAGAAACTCCCGAATACGCAAATAGTCCTTTGCGAACCCTTCACTTTGCGTGACGGGGCGGCTATAGAAGATTCCAAATGGTATCCGATGTTCGATGAATTCCGCAAGTCTGCCCGTAAACTGTCGGAAGAATTCAATACCATATTCGTTCCCTTCCAATCGGGTTTCGATGCAGCGGTGAAGCTGGCTCCGGCACGTTATTGGTCGAATGACGGTGTGCATCCCGATTTACCCGGTCGCCAGCTGATGGCAAACATGTGGATGGAAGCAACTGGATTAAAGTAAGATATGATTTTGAGCGGGTGTAGGCTGTAAAAATAGTGCAAAAAAGTGCAGTCAGGTTTTGGAAAATAAAAAAATACCTCTATCTTTGCACCCGTTATCGCGGAAGTAGCTCAGTTGGTAGAGCATAACCTTGCCAAGGTTAGGGTCGCGGGTT
>OGRB01000581.1_pt1 | contig 35060 bp, 29 predicted proteins | sample 1553371 | NCBI WGS metagenome assembly OGRB01 (sample SAMEA2580027, study PRJEB22360) | human gut metagenome | reverse complement strand
CGTATTCTTCCTCGGTCATGCGTGTCTTGACTACCCGGCTGCGGTGCGGCGTGTTGTATCGTTTTCGCATGGTAAAAACCTCCTTTCGGCTGTCGCATGGCTGCTTTCAATACTTTTAGTGCCGCTGACGGGAAATTTGCCAACTTTACGGCGATATTTCCGGCTCACATACTACCCACCTGCAAAGGGGCGGTTTGTTGCACTCCGGCTTTCTTTTCGTTCATAGAGCGAATAAAAGAGGGGATTTGTCCCGTTTCTCTGGCATTTCCGCTAATAGAGCGAATGAAAATAGGCTTCCTGCCCGCTGGCGGCTATATTTTTCTTTCACTACTATTACTCCACAAAGGGGCTTATCTACCCGCTTATGGAAAATAGTTTTCCTTTCACTTCCTACAAAACAGGAAAAAAGAAAATGGACGTTGATTTTCAAAACTTTTCCCTCTTTGTTCTCTAATACAGGCAGAAAAGGAAAATGCCAAAGATAAGCGCAAAAAAGCAGCAAAACTTTTTCAAGACTTACTGCTTTCCTTACCGCTGTGTGGCGGTGGTTATTCAGTTTTTAGGCTTATTTGTTAAACCGAAATTTGAACAGTGCGGAAATTAGCTGCTGCTTCACATATTCCTCAATTTCGGTGTTGATGTGTCCATGCACCTTGGAAAAATGGCTGATATATCCGGCGTAGTGGGAAAGAACAGTGTTTATTGCGTCCGGGTCGCCCTCATGCACCTTAACGATTGTTTCATAAGATAGAAGTTTACTCATGGTCTTTCCCCTCCATGAGCCGCCGTAGCCGCTGCAAAGCAAGCTGAATATGCCGCCCCGTTGTGCGTCCGTCCGATATGTACGCCGATCACGCGCTGCGGCTGGCGCAGAAAATAGTAACGGAAAATTTCTTCCTGCGTCTGATCCGGCAAAAGGGCAAGGGCGGCGGCAAGCTCCGCATGGTACAGAACGGCGGTCTGGTCGCGGACAGTGAAAAAATATTCTTCAAGTTGTTCTGGCTCGGCTGGCTTTGCTATTTCAATCATTTTTTGTACCTTTGAACCCCCGTGTTGCTGCTAAAATACCGATGACAATGACATACGCACAGATACACAGCGCAACAATAGTTATTTCTCCATAATCTGAAATAGTATTATTCTGTATCGCTGGAATGGCTCTAAAGTGGATATACGAAGTCAAAGCCAGTAGTCCAATATCAACAAAAAACATGAATAAACCGGCTCGTCGGCTTACTTTTTTCTTGTCATATTTTGCCCGTTCTTCGGAACTTTTCGTATTAAATCCAGAAACCAACATACTTCCTTTGCCTGTCAACAAGATAACTGTTGCAATGATAGCGAGTGTTACAATCGCCCACATAATCCAAATAAACCACATAATCAAAACTCCTTTCTGCTCTTGATTAAATTTTGTAATTTGTGATTAGATACCATAGTTCTGTAATCATCATTACTACCCATTGAAAGAAAATTAGTGCAAAAATTGTTTCGACAAAATACACCGGTGCAAATATAAGTACAATCAACGAAAGAGGGAACAATATCACCGTAAAAAGTCCGTTAAACAGGAAAACTTTATCCAACAAAACGATTTGATATTTGTCATATTGTTTTCTCCTCAGTGCTGATAAGGTGTCAATAATAATGGTAACGCCAATCATACCAATTCCCACAAATTTCATATTTTGTAACTTGATGAATGCAGCCCACCAACTATTAGAAAGCAAGTTGTCGTAGCCTGTTACAAATTCAGATGAAGCGATAAAAATAGCAGCATAAATAGCTGTGATTAAAGCAACATATATCGCATTTGCCATAGGTTTTTTCAACCCTCTCATTTCCTCTCACTCTCCTTAAAATCAAATACTTCTTCAATACTCCTGTCAAATAATTGGGCAATGTCATAAGCTAACCAAAGTGATGGGTCAAATTTTCCTGTCTCTACTGCATTGATTGCTTGCCGGGAAACATTGACTTTTTCACCCAGTTGCTTTTGCGTTAGCCCTTGTTCCTCACGGAGTTGTCGCACTCGATTTTTCAAATTCATACCACCTCCAGCATTATGTCAAGCTGACCTTACACATTTGCTAAATTATAATTACGGAATAGTGGGCTGCCTATCAAATTCTTGTGTTACTTTATGGCATATGAGCATTTGGTCCGGCGACGAAACCATTGCACCGGAGGGCTTTCATAGCATAACGTATGAACTGTAACTTGCACCTTCGGGCTTTGTAAAAGACAGCATACAAAAAGGTTGCAAGAATTATAAAAAGGGAGTATTATATAAACAAAACTGGAAAAACACACAAATCAGAGCGTTAAAACCGATATAAAAACGGTCAAGATGCTATGAAATATGAAAATAAGAGGAGAGATAACGATTATGATACATACGCTAGATACTAAGGCGGCAGACTATATTCCTGAGCTTGGTGACGGCTTTGAGGAAGGCAGTGAGGGAAGCGAAAACGCACAGGGATTACAGGTAGCTGATTACTATGCTGATGCAGATGGCGAAGGCATTTATTACATTACATATAAAATAGAGACTGCCAAAGAAATAGAGCAGCTATTTGTATTTGCAGGAAGAAAACAGTTATTACGTCTTGGAAAAAGAAAGGCAGGAGAGGTGATTGAGGGAACACTTTATCTGCATTTTGGTGAGATGATCCCGCGTTTTCACAGCGAGTGCATGACGATCACAAAGATTGGCTTTTCAGTGGCATGTGAGGATCTGACGAAATTAAAGAGTGTTGGCATGGCAGCAGAGAAGCTTTCTGCAAAGACAAAAATTCCGGCAATCTATCTGGCAGGAGATTCCACAGTTACTGATCAGACTTGTCCAAAGCCATATATGCCGGGCGGATGCTACAGTTCATGGGGACAGTGCCTTGCATATTTTATCGGAGAAAGTACAGCTATTGATAATCAGGCGCACAGCGGACTTACCACAGAAACCTTTCGCAATGAGGGACACTACGATATCGTAAAGAAGTATATTCGTCCGGGCGATTTTTGCTTGTTTCAGTTTGGCCACAACGATCAGAAACTGGCACATTTGCAGGCACAGACAGGTTATAAAGAAAATTTGATGAATTATGTAAATGAGATTCGTGGACTGTGCGGAGTCCCGATTCTTGTAACACCGCTTGCGCGCAATACCTGGAAGGATGATGGCACCTACAATGATCTTTTAGCAGAGCATGCACAGGCTGTTTTTGAGGTAGGGGAAGAGACTGGTGTGCCTGTAATTGACCTTCATAAATATGCGGCAGATCTGATCAAGAAAAATGGAAAAGAGGCTAGCCGTGTCTATTTCCATCCGGGAGATATGACACACACAAACGAGTATGGCTCATTTTTGTTTGCACATTTTATCGCAAGAGAATTGAGTAAGCTAGATCCTCTCACTTTCGCAATTGATGTGCAGGATGAAGAAGACTTCACACCAGATGAGCATACAGCCATTTTGACAGGAACAAGCACGGCAGCAGGACGTAAAGATGAGCAAAAGGAAGTCTTTGATGCGATGGAGCGTGCCGGGGATAATCTTGTGGCAGCTGTGGAAAAGGCAAAAAAAGATGCAGAAATGATGAAGTAAATCTTGATTTTTATAGAAATAAGACTATTGGATTAAAAAAGGAGGGATAAAAATGCAGGAGCGCTGTAAAATAGGAGTTGTGATTGGCAATGCTAACTCACCGCACGCAGTCAACATTATGAAGGGAATTGATCAGGCATCAAAAGAGTGCGATGTGCAGTTAATGTATTTTATGAATGTGAGCAGTCCTTATACAGCGCAGCTGTATCCACCTGATAAATCCATAGGATGGGATTATCAAAAAAGTGCAATTTATGATTATGCGAGATACGTCAAAGCAGATGTCTTAATTATGACATATGGCATGATGAGCATTTTTATGAAGAGTGATTACGGAAAGCAGTATCTTGAATATTTTCGCAATGTTCCATGTGTGCTCATAAATGAGCAGACCGACAGACCTAATTGGACTTCTATTATTGTCGATAATTATAACGGAATGTATGAATTAGTGGAGCATTTAGTGCGTGACCATGGGTATCATAATTTTGCTTTTTTGGCAGGACCGCCTGGAAATACAGATGCCTGCCAGCGAAAAAGAGCATTTTTAGATGTTATGAAAAAATATGATCTGCCAATGGATGAAAGCCGCATTGAAACAGGCGATTTTTCAGAGTGTGTACAGAAACAGGTAAATGCACTGTTAGATCGAATTCCTAATCTTCAGGCAATAGTATGTGCTAATGATGTAATGGCACTGACTGCTTATCAGGAATGTGAAAAGCGTGGACTTCATATTGGACAAGATATTGCTGTTACCGGTTTTGATGACTGGGAGCGTATTCGTCACGTGCCAGTGCCAATCACAACAATTCATCAGGATTCTGAGCGGTCAGGATATATGGCTGTTTATAGTGCACTTGAGCTGGCGCGAAGCGGTAATGGGAAAAATATTGTGATACCAGCGAAGGTATGTGTTCGTGAATCATGTGGCTGTACATGCAAGCAGTTTTCAGGTTTTGATCAGATTGAAAATATGGGGCAAAAATTTGTCTATGAAAAACAAAGAAATACAGTATATCGTCAAAAAACATGGATGGTTCCGATGATCTCCAGAAACATGCTTATTGCATTGCAGGATCGTGAGAAATTTCTTAAAAATGCATTAACACCAATGTCCTTTTTTGGCGTTAAAACGGCGCTGCTTTATGTCTTTAGAAATCCAGTTGAATATAATATAGAAAAAGGCTGGGAATTTCCAAATACGATTTATCTGGTTGCGCGTCAGGATGGAGAACGCGTAGAGGTATTTGATGAATATAAAAATGAGGTTTCATTAGAAAAATGTGGATTTTCTGAGGAAGGAAGTGCACGCTATCAGCATCAGCCGAGTGTATTTTGCCTTCAGTCTGGCTCAACGCAGTATGGTGTATTAAGCGTTGAGATTACGCCAGAGGAAGTGGATATGGTCTATTTGATCAGTATTCAAATGGCAAATGCGCTGATGGCGTATCACACAGAAAAAAAGCGTTTGTCTGTTCAGCGCGAGCGCGAGCTTTTGCTTGAGGAGCTTCGAAGCAAAAATGAAATTTTAAATTTTGTGTCAGAGCGAGATGAGCTGACGCAGATTAAAAATCGCCGTGGCTTTATGGAACAGGCAATGAATATGAATCGTATTTATAAAAATAGAAAAGCAATTATTCTGTTTGCTGATATGGATGGATTAAAACAAATCAATGATAATTATGGTCACGCAGCAGGAGATATTGCAATTTGTGCCTGTGCAGATATTTTAAAGAAAGCTGCCGGAGTACATGGTATAGCAGGCCGCCTTGGCGGTGATGAATTTGCACTTATGATGATTGGCGATGAAACTCGTGCAATTGAATTGGTGGAGACTGTGCGAAAAGAGATTGCCATGTATAATGCACAGGGAAAAAATAAGTTTGTAATTGATATGTCGGTTGGATGTCAGATTGTATTATGTACAGACGAGCTTTCTATTCCAATGGTGCTTGAAAAAGCAGACAAGATCATGTATGAAGAAAAGAAAAAGAAGGGAAAGGCAAGATAGAAAGCCGAGGGAAGGATCATATGAGAAAAGAAATTGACAAATTTGTGGAACAGCGCTTGATTTCGGTTGTGCCGTCAAGACGGCAGATTGCGCATCAAAGAAGAGAATTTTATGGCTTTGTTCATTTTACAGTTAATACATTTACAGGAAAAGAATGGGGTGACGGGACAGAAGATGAGGCTATCTTTAATCCTGTAAAAATGGATGCTGATCAGTGGTGTGATGCTTTATGCGCTGCAGGCATGAAAGGGCTGATTTTGACATGCAAGCATCACGATGGTTTTTGCTTATGGCCAAGCCGTTACACAACGCATACGGTAGCAGCAAGTTCATATCGTGAAGGAAAAGGCGATATTGTAAAGGAAGTAGCAGAAGCCTGTAAAAGACATGGACTGGATTTTGGAATCTACTTGTCACCGTGGGATCGAAATAATTATCTATACGGACAGGGAAAGCCATATGATGATTATTTTGTAAATCAGTTAACGGAGCTTCTGACACAATATGGACCAATCTTTGCTGTGTGGTTTGACGGTGCATGTGGGGAAGGACCAAATGGGAAAAAGCAGTACTATGATTGGGAGAGATATTATGAAGTTATAAGAAGGCTGCAGCCAAATGCTTGTATTCATGTGTGCGGACCAGATGTGCGTTGGTGCGGAAATGAGGCTGGAAGCACGAGAGAATCTGAGTGGAGTGTTGTACCGCTTCGCACAAGAGATACGGAAAAGATTCAGGAAAACAGCCAAAAGCAGGATGATACGCAGTTTAGAGAGCGCATTGTCCGTGCGTCAGATCAGGATTTGGGAAGCTATGAACTGATAAAAGATGAGAAGGAGCTTATCTGGTATCCGGCAGAGGTTAATACAAGTATTCGTCCAGGATGGTTTTATCATGAAGAAGAAGACGATCAAGTCAAATCATTGGAAACATTGATTTCAATATATGAACACTCCGTTGGAGGAAACGCGACGTTTTTATTAAATATTCCTCCGACAAAAGAAGGTTTATTTCATGAAAATGATGTAAAACGACTGCATGAGATCGGTGAATATAAAAAGAAATGCTATGGCAAAAACTTGTTAGAGAAAGCATCACTTTTCTGCGAAGAACAAAAGAAAGGCTTTGAAATCGAGAATGTAAGAAACGATGATTATGATTCATATTTTACGACGTTAGATGGACAAAGAAACTGTAGGATTCACATAAAATTTGATAAAGAGTATGATATTCACCGTGTAGTATTGAAAGAAAATATAAAAAAGAGTCAGCGTATAGAAGCATTTAGAATTTTAACAGTGCATGATGGTAGTGAAAAATGCATTTTCGAGGGAACAGTGGTTGGCTATAAAAAGATTGCCTTGTTAGATGAGATCAAAACAAAAGAACTAATAAAAGAGCTAGTAATTGAAATTATAGATTCAAGAGTAGCGCCGACGCTGTCCTATATTGGAATTTTTGAGTAAAAGAAGCAAATAGCCAGTGGAAGGGAAAATGTTTTCTCGTCCACTGGCTATTTTTTTGACTTGAATTGCTAATTAGTTTTCCTTTTTCTCAATTGCAACCTTAAATTCGTCAAGCGTCATCTTTGCACACTGAGCGGCAGTTTCGATAGGCAGAAGATTTTGCATAACAAGATCAATTAACTGGTTGATGCGTCCCTGTTCAATACCTTGCTCAATACCCTGCTGAAGTCCCTGCTCAATACCTTGCTCAATACCCTGTTCAAGTCCCTGTTCAAGTCCTTGTGCGAGTCCTTCTTGTATTGCTTTATCTCGGCTTTTCTTTAACTCTTCTTCAATTTCTTCCTTCATAAGCTCTCTCAATGCCTCACACATATCCGAAGTCCTCCTTACTTTGTCATAGTTTTTTCTGTTTGCAGCGACACTTACCTGTAATACAGCGTCAGCCTTTTCCTTATCCCCAGGCTCTGTAAAACTCTGAGCAAATCTTGTGAATCTATGAATATCGTCAGTATTGGCATTTTTTGATAATACTTTAAGGCTTTCATGATTCTTAGAATTAAGTTCGTTTGTCACAACAATCTGCATAGGAATTGCAAACCCATTTATGTAGTATATGCCGGGTGTATGTTCTTGAATAGAAAATCCATATTCAGATAGTTGAGTTAAGAGTCCTTTCGGTGAAGATGCCCGAAAGAGAGAAACTGTTAATTCTCCTAGTGGGATTTGATTGACGTGATCGCCAAGCCCTTTATACAGGTAGGCATATCCCAGTGTCTTGATAAAATCATCAATAGTGAGATTATCATCAGGTGATTTGAATTCAATGATGTTATGAGCACGGAAGATTTTTCCGATTTCATTTTGAATCTGCACACCTTTCCTTTTTTCAATGATTAAAAGATCCATTTGAAGTGGCTTTTTGCTTAGATTGTACTCGCGCTTAAATTCGAGATCGTCTTTATTGAAGCGAAGCTCAAGTTCGGCTGCGGCACAGAAAGCAGGATGCCATTGGATTTTTGTGCTGGGTCGCCGTTCATTTGGTTTTTCCATAAAACTCCTCCATTCAAAAATCATTCTCCAAATTTTGGAATTTTATCGAAGGTATCTTTGACCTTAATATAAGATCATTTATCATTTGCACGGTGTAAAAGTTCCTTTCAGAATAAGTATAACACTAGAATATATGTTTTGCAACACTAAATTTATTGCGAATCTTTTCTTATATGCTGCATTGGAGTGGAACATAAACAGACAGGAAAAAGCCATGGAAATTTGTCAGGAAGCAATTGACCGCTCTAAATTTTTTCATGTGACGTTCTTCTTTCGCAAAATGTTTAAAATTATTAGTCACTAATAAATAATTATAGCATGTTTTTTAAAGAAAGTACATGACCAAAATCAAAGAAAAATAAGAAAAAATATGGTATTTTGGTCATGTACTTTTGATATCATATATGGTATAAAATAATCAAGTGAATTGAAACTCGTGATTATAGAAGGGAAGGTGAGTCCAATGGGAAATAAAGTTGAGTTAATTGATAGCTACTAGAAAGTAGACTTATTATGAATATTGCATTAAAAAAGAGATTATTGGCAATAGTAGCTGCATTAATGTTCGCATTATCTGGAATTACTGTATTGGCCGGTTCGTATCATTTGGGTGTATTTACAAAGAATAAAGGATATGAAGCAGGTCGTGAAATTAAAAATCAAGCGACCAATACGATTAAAGTTCAAGTAACAGGAAGTAATTGGATTAATTTGGCAACTAACTTTTTGGGATGTATTTTATAAAAGAATGGTGGTGTTTATACATGAAATCAAGAGTGAGATTAATACCTATTGCATCAATTATTTTAATATCGAGCACATTTTCTTTATCAGGATGCAAATTAAAGAGAGAATTGGAGGTGCCATTTGCAGAAACAACTGTAAATGAAACTGTAATAAGTGATACAAAAATAAATGATATTCAAACATGTGAAGCAAAAGAAACTGAAATAGATGAGACACAAATGCGTGAAACGAAAAAAGATACACTGACAGGTGAGATTGTGTATCTTAAGGCACAAGTATCTGATGCGTTTATTTTAAATGAGCTGACAAATTGCTTTTTAGGCTGTGATGAGACAATGGCACAGGATTATCTGGTGAAGCCGTATTATGATTATTTAGAAGAGCAGGGATATATGTCTTCTGGTCAGTATCTCTATGAGAATGAGTTTGAAATATTAAATATATTACAGAATGGTCAATCAAAGTCATCTTATATCATATATACAGATAATAGAAACGCTGCAGGTATGTGCTATGACATTTATGATATACCTGGTTTTTTATATAATGGAATCGGTTCCTCAATGGAAAAGCAGTTTCCAAAAGAGGATTTAAAATCATGTACAAGGGAAGAGGCAATTAAACAATGCGAAAAATATGCGGTGGCATGTGGATATAAAGATGCAGACGTACAAGTATATGCAATGACAAAAGAAGCGCTTAACCGTGTCTGTAAAATAAACAATACAACGACGGCTGCTCCAGATCCTAATTTTTATCATCCTTTTTCAGAAGCAGAAAAGTGGAGATTAAATAAGGAGCGTCAGGAGGCATTAGAAAAGGAAGATACCGATCTGGTGCAATCAATTGAACAGAAAATGACGGAACTGAATGAAATTTCGTATATTCAGTGGGAGGAAAAGGATGAAGCATATCTATTGATTTACCGACCGTATGTAAATAATTTGCTTGTGGATGGATGGGGACAGACACTAGTTATTGTGTATGTACCGCAGTTAGAAAAAGCGGTTCTGGTAAAAGGATATTCTCCAGTTCAAGTGAGTAAAAAGCAGGAGAAAAAGCTGATCTCAAAAGAAGTAGCAATATCGACAGCAATGTTGGATAAGGGAATTGAAGATGTGAGTAAATTTAAAATTAAGTCAATAGAACTAGTATATTCAACTAGAGCTGTGCAGTTTGAGGCAGATGAACCGTCGATGAACCCATGTTGGAAAATTAACTATTCTTATCCTGAAATGGCAGAGGATGATGAAGGAAGTATATGGATTGATGCTGTTACAGGATTTGTGAGCAAATATATTGAAAATTTATAAAGATGAATAGAATGATTGGAGGTGAAAAAGATGAATGCAATGAAAATGGATGCAAAACGAAGCATTTGTTCCGTAAAAATGATAATAATAATAGTAGCTCTAGTGTTTACTTTAATTTTTTCATCGTGGGATATGATTAGAGCAAGTAAAAAAGATATTTTGGCGTATGGTGTAATTGATATGCTAGGTACAGCACTAATGATGGATAAATTTAAGGTGTTAATGGTAATGTTCACGGCTGGAATTTATACAGCTGGATTTTGTTATGATTTCAAACATCATTATATTCGCATGATACTTGCAAGAACGGATTTAATAAGTTACAGCATATCAAAATTTATTGTAAATACAGTTGCAGTTGTTTTTGCATGTATTGCTTCATTTTATGTATTTTTAGTTGTGGCAGTTGGCTTTTTAGGGGCAAACCTAACACAGATTAAAACGGTTCCGTGCTATTATCAAATAGGATATAAGTTTCCAGTTTTGTATATTGGAATGATGGGGTTGCAGTTTGGAATGGTCTGCGCAATGAGCTGCGCAGTTGGAATGCTGTTTTCAGTATTTCAGCCAAATACGTTTGTTTGCATTGGAATTTCAGGAATGGTATTTTTCTCTGCAATTTCATACATTCCGTTAGGTTCGATATTCGATGTCTATAATTTGATTAGTATGCAACCGACATTGCCAGCAGGACAAGAAACATTGCAAGGAATTATGTTTTTATGGGGAATGTTATATCCAGTTTGTGTAATTCTTATTTGTACATATCTATTTTATCGGAGAATGAAATGGAGGGAGCAGAATGGATTATTGTAGATCGGTATTGGCTGTAGCGGGAGCAAATTTTAGGCGACTAAAGCGTGATGCCAGAGTGTGGTTTATTTTTGTGTTCACAGCACTTTTGATTCATTATTATTTGCGTCCTGTGATCAATTATGGAATTGATACTGGGACAAAAGCACCTATCTATATTATGGAATTGTTGTTTTGCAGTGCAACAATTTCTGTGAAAGCACCTAAGATTTTGTTTTATATTGGAATGCTGTGTCTTTTATGCGATGCTCCTTTTTTTTATCCATTAAAGCCATATATAATTATGAGGAGTAAACGCACTGCATGGTGTGTTGGCGAGTGCATATATATTGTAGGGATGGCATTGTTGTATGCTGCTTTTATATTAATTGTGTCGTCACTTATGATTCTCCCAATTGGAACAATGAGGGATTCATTTTCAGGAGCATTGACTGATATGGTGCTTGGAACAGGAAAGATGCCACTTGGAGAGATTGCGAATATTTATCCGAGTGCTCAGTTCTCATCGGAAATGATAAGATATTTGTATCCGTCGGGCGCGATGATGTATACATTTGTGTCAGTTTGGGTTTCATTTTCAATTCTTGGTCTTTTCATGTACTGGGTTAGTTTGATAAGAAGGAATGTAGTGTGTGGAATGGCAATTGCAGGAGCTCTTGTATTTCTCGACCCGATTTTAGTGTGGGCAGCCTGGCCAAATAATTATTGGATATTGGCATTTTCTCCTGTCAGTTGGACAAGTGTTGAACAGTTGAATATTATGGCAGCAAATCATTTTATCAGCATTCCATTTGTGATAGCAGCCGATGCATTATTAGTGATTTTTCTATTTATTTTAATATTACATACAGCGAAACGAATTTCGCTAAATGGTTTTTTGACAGAGGAGGCGTGATGTGATATGCTTGAAATTGAAAATTTGACAAAAACATTTGGAACACAGACAGTCATTTCTGATATTTCAATGACGCTTGTGTCAGGAAAGATTTATGGATTAGTAGGGAGAAATGGTTCTGGAAAAACAATGCTGATGAAAATGATACTCGGTTTTGTTAGCCCGTCATCTGGTAGTATAAAAATAGAAGGAAAGGTTTTAGGAAAAGATATAAGTATGCCAGATCGAATTGGTGCAATTATAGAGAATCCAGGATTCTTGCCAGAGTATTCAGGATTTAAAAATCTAAAATTCTTGGCAATGATACATCATAAAATTTCAAATGAAGAAATTCGCAATGCAATGCGTATAGTTGGACTTGATCCAGACAGTAAAAAACATGTAGGAAAATATTCGCTCGGAATGCGCCAGCGCCTTGGTATTGCACAGGCGATCATGGAAGATCCAGATATTCTTCTTTTGGATGAGCCGTTAAATGGACTTGACAACGAGGGTGTAGAAGAAATAAGAAAAGTACTTTTATCCCTAAAAGAAAAAGGAAAATTGATTATTTTGGCTAGTCATTCGAAAGAAGACATACAAATCCTTTGCGATACGGTATTTCGGATGGATCATGGGAAAATTATTGCGACGGAGACAAATTAAGCCGATGGGGACGGAAAGAGGCAGCAGGAAAAGTAGGAAAAGCGAAGAGAATGAAGTACAAAATCTTTAAATATTAAGCTTCTGGTATTCCCTAGGTGAGACACCGAAATGCTTTTTAAAGATCTTGGAAAAGTGATATAGGTCTGGATAGCCAACAGAGATTCCAGCAGTGGAGGGAGATTGTCCGTAGACAGTCAAAAGCTCTGCTGCTTTTTCAAGTCGCAGTTGAATCAAATATTTCTGGGGAGAGATGCCCATGCGTTTTTTGAAAAGGTCAGACAGGTAGCTGCGGTTGATATTCAAGCGATCAGCGACCTGCTGGATCGTGATGCCATTGATATACTCAGCATTGATGCAGTTGATTGCCTTTTGCACATAATCAGTGTCAGATTTTGCATTGTCAAACAAGATACTAAAAAATTCCCACAGCTTTGCGCACAAAAAAGCAGTTCTGCCATTTCCCATTTTTTCGCACTGAAGCATCTCCTCAAAAATTTTGCCAGCACTTGGACAGTGAATGATCGGCTTTAAAAGTTGCTCAGGAACTGATTGATCTGTTGTAAAGCCAATCCAAATATAGCGCCACGGCTTTTTCTGATCAGCTTCATAATAGGTTTTTTCGTATGGCGGGATTACAAAAATATCCCCAGGCTTAACCGGGTAAGAGATACTGTCGCGCTCGAAACGACCAAAACCATACACAACATAATGCAAAAGCCAGTGAGTGCGCACACTCGGTCCAAAGAAATGACCGGGATCGCAAGTTTCACTGCCAAATTGCATGGGACTAAAATCTTTATAGTGTTGATCAATTACAATTTCACTTTTTATCATTTGATCGTGTTTTCCTTTCACTTGTAGTTTTTGCGGTTTGTTTTATCATTTTTATTTGTTTGTTTTGGTTACATTCATTTCTAACATAATAACAAGTTTTCCAGACAAAAATCAATCCCATTTTAAAAGAAATCTGTTAGAATGAAGATACACAGAAAGACAAGATGTTGGTAGCTTAAGATAGCTAGGAAACATCTTGATGGGTAGAAGAAATCAACTAAAAAAGAAAGGAAAACTACTATGAAAATTACTTTTATGGGTGCTGGAAGCACAGTATTTGCGCGAAATGTAATCGGAGATTGCATGTGTTCAGAGGTGCTAAGAGACAGTACATTTGCTCTGTATGACATCGATGGTGCAAGATTAAAGGAAAGCCAGACCATTTTGGAAGCGATGAGAGAGACAATGGGCGGCTATGGAAAAATTGAGTGCTATCTGGGTGTGGAAAACAGAAAAGAGGCCCTTCGCGGTGCCAATTTTGTTGTAAATGCAATCCAGGTTGGCGGCTATGATCCGTGCACAATCATTGATTTTGAGATTCCAAAGAAATTTGGTCTGAGACAGACAATTGCAGATACGCTTGGAATCGGTGGTATCATGCGTGCACTTAGGACCATTCCGGTGATGGATGATTTTGCAAGAGATATGGCAGAGGTTTGTCCAGATGCTCTGTTTTTAAATTATACAAACCCGATGGCTATGTTGACTGGCTATATGCTTCGCTACACACCGATTCAGACAGTGGGTCTATGCCACAGTGTTCAGGTTTGCTCAGAGACATTATTAAAGGAAGTTGGCATGGAAGACAAGTTGGAGGGAAGAAAAGAACTTATTGCAGGAATCAATCATATGGGTTGGCTTATTGAATTAAAGGACAAAAATGGTGTTGATCTATATCCAGAGATCAAGTCACGTATTGGAGCAAAAATGGAAGATCCTGAATTTAAGGATAAGGTACGCTTTGATTATATTCGAAATTTTGGATACTACTGCACTGAGTCAAGTGAACACAATGCAGAGTACAATGGATTTTATATTAAGAGCAAATACCCAGAGTTAATTGATCGCTACAACATTCCACTAGATGAGTATCCGCGCCGCTGTGTCAACCAGATTGATGGTTGGAAGAAGGAATATGCCGAGTTGATGGAGAAGGGTGTGAAGGAACATACACGCTCACGCGAATATGCATCTCATATCATGGAGGCAGTTGTCACCGACAAGGCTTATCAGATTGGAGGAAATGTATTAAATACCAATCATTTAATTTCCAATCTTCCGGTAGAGGCATGTGTAGAGGTACCGTGCCTTGTCAATGGTTCCGGCATTCATCCGTGCGCAGTTGGATCTCTTCCGGTTCAGTGTGCAGCGATGAATATGACCAATATTAACGTGCAGCTTCTAACAATAGAGGCGGCAAGAACGCATAAGCTAGAGCATGTCTATCAGGCAGCAATGCTTGATCCGCATACTGGCAGTGAGCTTGATATTGACACGATTAAAAAGATGGTAGATGAGTTGATTGCAGCTCACGGAACGTATCTGCCGAAATTCCACTAATAATAAATGCTGTTGATACCAGGGTCTTAAGCTCAAAAATCTAATCGTGCAAGCACGAACGGCTTTTGGAGCTTTTGAAGTTGGCATCAAGTAGATAAAAGCCATGGGAGTCTATTTTCCCATGGCTTTCAATCATTTATCACAAGATTATCTTAGTCCATTTTCGGTGCATTTCCATTTAAGTAGGAGCACAGCAGACGGAAGGTATTTACTACACCGTCCTTGTGGGAGCGCTCATATCCGTGGGAAGCGTAAACACCGGCACCAATAAGACCGTGACGGGCATCCTTTCCTGCACTCAATGCAGCATCGGCATCAGAACCGTAGAACGGATAAATGTCAACAGCATAGTCAATGCTGTCTTTTTTTGCTGCATTTACAAGACCAGTTGTCACCTGATAATTGTAAGGACCGTGACCATCCTTTGCGCAGATGGATACCTGGCGCTCGGTACACTCAAGTCCATCGCCAACACATCCCATATCAACAGAAAGAAGTTCAGTAACATCTTCTGGAATGGAAGCACATGCACCATGACCAACCTCTTCAAATACTGTCATATGCTGATAAACCTTGCGAAGCGGTGTGATGTTATTTTCGCGGATATATTTTGCATAGCCAAGTAAAATTGCAGCGCTTAGCTTGTCATCGAGGAAACGGCTCTTGATGTAGCCAGAGTTGGTTACAACGAGATTTGGATCTGCACAGACAAAACAGCCGTTTGTGATGCCGAGTGCCTTTACGTCATCCTTGGAGGTAACAGGCTCGTCTAAGACAACCTCAACTGACTGGAATGTACGCTGTGTAGTAGAATATTCCTTATTTACATGAAGGGAAGCATCTGCCAGTTGGATGGTTCCCTCATAAATTTGTCCGTCGTAGGTGTAAACGCGGCAGTTATGAGCTTCTGCATTGTTTGCGTTAAATCCGCCTACAGGAGACAGACGTAAACGTCCGTTTGACTTAATCTCAGCGACAACGGCACCAAGTGTATCTACGTGAGCCATGGTAAGAATCGGATCACCCTCACCGCCGATCTCTGCAATTACGCCGCCTTTAACGGTACGCTTTGCGCTATAGCCAAGACGTGCGTACTCCTCTAACAGGTAGTCGGTCACTTTTTTTGTGAAACCAGATGGACTGTCAATTGCCATCAGCTTTTCTAATTGTTCCATGATGTAATCAAGATACTGATTCATGATTTTTCTTTTCTCCTATCAAAATAAAAATGATGTAATGTCTACGAAGTGTGCCACTATTTGATTAATTTTACAATTCGCAAACATTCGTTTCGCCCGATCGGGTGAGCTATGTCCATGATACACAAAATTGAGAAAATGTGCAAGATAAACGTAAGGTATGTTGCCGTGGCTTGATAAAGAAGAATTCTACCATGATCGTACAAAGCAAATAATATTCGAGCAAAAAGAATGAGAAAAACAAGAAAATATCGCATATTTTTCGGTAAAAGATTGGTACAAAATTTTGAACACCGAACAGATTATCGAAAACACATGAAATTTGAGCAAGAAATGGGGAGTAAAAATTTACTCCCTTTCTTTTTTGAAAGTGCTACGCTATACTGCAATCAGACGAAGCGAAAACGAAAAAATAAAAACGAGGGTAAGGAGGTTTGCGATGAAGAAAAAGAAAGGAGGGAGTACACTCCCAAGAAAAAAGAAAGGATTTCGGTTAGCATTTAAAAGCTACTGGCAATTATATGTTTTGGTGTTACCGGCAGTCCTTTACTTTTTGGTTTTCAACTATTTGCCATTATATGGAATCCAGATTGCATTTAAGGATTACAAGGCAGTCAAAGGAATTGCAGGAAGCCCGTGGGTTGGACTAAAGCATTTTAAAAATTTCTTCAATGCTTATTATTTTGACAGATTGATTATCAATACGTTATTATTGAATATTTTAAATCTGGTATTTAGCTTTCCAGTTCCGTTATTGTTATCAATTCTGTTGAATCAGATTCGAAAGCAAAAGGTAAAGCGTGCAATTCAGACAACCATCTATGTACCATATTTTATTTCAACAGTTGTATTAGCTGGTATGCTTTATATCTTCTTATCACCGACAAGTGGTATCTTCAATCATGTCAGACAGGCGATGGGACTAAACCCAATCGACTATATGTCAGAGGCAGCAGCATTCAGACCGATCTACATCATTTCTAATATATGGCAGACGGCAGGATACAGTACAATTCTTTATATTGCGACACTGACTGGAATTGATTTGTCTCTGTACGAGGCAGCAGATATTGACGGAGCAAGCATCTGGCAGAAGATTCGCTATATTGATCTCCCAACTTTGGTTCCAACTGCGATGATGGTTTTCATTTTGGATTGTGGAAAGCTATTAAGCAGCAATACGAACAAGGTACTGGTTTTGCAGACATCTGGAAACATTCCGACATCCGATATTTTGGGTGTATATGTATACACAGTCGGACTTGGAAGCGGACAATTTTCCTATACATCGGCAATTGGTCTTTTTGTAAATGTGATTAACTTTGTTATGATCATTCTGGTAAATACCATTTCCAAGAAGACAGCAGATGTAGGTCTGTTCTAAGAGGAAGGGAGGATTGACGAGATGAAACGTTCTAAGATCAAGCATTCCAGAAGTAATCAGGTGTTTTACATATTTAATACAATCTTCTGGATTATATTTATGTTTTTGATTATTTATCCGCTGTATTTGGTCTGCATTGCGTCAGTATCAGATCCAGATGCGATTGTAGCAGGAAAAGTTATTTGGCATCCAGTTGATTTTTCATTGATTGGATACAAGGCTGTATTAGAGTATACTGAATTCTGGACTTCGTATCGCAACTCATTTATCTATACGATATCAAGTGTGGTCATCAGTATTATCGTGACATTGACAGCAGCATATTCTCTTTCCAGACCGAAATTTCCTGGAAAGGCAGCAATCAATATGTTCTTTGTCATCACAATGTTCTTTAATGGTGGATTGATTCCAACCTTCCTTGTGATGAAAGACATCGGTATGTACAACAATCCGCTGGTTATGGTACTGATGGGCTGTGTATCAGTTTGGAATTTGATGGTGGCAAGAACCTTCATTCAGACCAATATCCCAGAGGAATTGTATGAGGCATCGGCTTTAGACGGCGCTTCTCACTTCCAATATTTTATCAAGGTCGTTATGCCACTTTCGAAGACGATCATCGCAGTGTTAGCTGTCTACTATGGTGTAGCAAAGTGGAATGATTACTTTACTGGACTAGTTTATTTAAAGGATCGTTCTCTCTATCCGCTACAGACAGTGCTTCGTGAGATTTTGGCGACACTTCAAGTGGATATGACAGGAGACTTTATGACAACAATGTCGGAAGATGCGTCGAATTTGGCAGAGGCAACCAGAATTGCCAATGTATCCAAATATTGTATTATTGTATTGGCAACTGGACCAGTTGTTGTGTTATACGCATTTATGCAAAAATATTTTGAAAAGGGTGTTATGATCGGATCGCTGAAGGGATGATTTGCAACAGGCAAATATCAAAGGCGTAAAGATAGAATCAGAAAATCAAAAACAGAAAAGGAAAACAGGAGGAATTCAAAATGAGAAGAAAAATGTATGCAACCGCAATGACCGCAATGCTTGTGACAGGAACACTGATGGGCTTAGCAGTACCGGCAGCAGAGAGAGACGGTGTAACTCTCCATGGAGACAGTACCTATGATTCAATTGAGAAGATCACTGATGAGGATCTGACACTGAAGATTATGTTGGCGATTCGTGACGGCGATACGATCAAGGCACCGGAAGAACTTGCAGCTGTTCAGGATTTGGAGGCATTGACAGGCGTCAACATAGAATGGGAAGTAATTAAAGCTTCTGACTGGTCCATGAAGACAAATCTGATGTTTGCATCAGGTGAAATGCCAGATATCATCATCGCTGTAAACGGACAGGGACAGATTGACTATGAGGAGTATGGTGTGTCTCAGGAACTGGTAATTCCGTTAGATGATTATATCACTGAGGAATTGATGCCAAATTATTACTCTCGTATTCAGGCAGAGGAAAGCGATCCAACAATTAGCCTCGTTGCATCCGATGGAAAGACCTATTCAATTGGATATCTGGTTGGTCAGTATATTTGTGAGGAAGGTCATTACTTCATTAACCGTGATTGGATGAATGAGCTGGGACTGGAAGATCCGACAACGATAGAGGAGCTAACAGAGGTGCTTCGCAAGTTTAAGGAAGCGTATCCAGACTATGTGCCGTATGAGATGGGATTGGATGCTGGCGCATATTATGATTTAAAGTATGTACTTCCAATGTTTGGTATTCCAAATTCTGATAAATGGCTGTATATTGATGAGGATAAGAAGGTGCAGTTTGCACCAGTACAGCAGGGATTCCGCGATTGTGTCGAGTGGTTGTCAGAGTGCTATGCGGAAGGATTGTTAGATCCAGAGTGTCTGTCACAGGATGGCAATACACTTCAGACAAAGCTATCCGAAGGAAATGTTGGCTTTTTTACAGCATGGAGATTAAAGGCCATGGGATGGGATGATGGAGTTGCAGCAAACAGCGAGTGTATTCTTCCACCGTCAGTAGATGGAAAGGGAGCCTATATGGATCGCTATCTGGAGCTGGCTCGTCCGTGTGCATTTATCACAGCAACCAATGAGCATGTAGAGGAGTCAATTCGCCTTCTGGATGCGATGATGGATACTGAGATGCAGGCAGATCTGTACTACGGTCCTCAGAATCCGACAGAGGGAACCGGTTGGGTATACGATGAGGAAAACGGAAAGATTAACACAGTGACAGTAAGCGATGTGACTGTGAAAAATCAGATTGACTGCAACACTCAGTTCTTTGCACCAGGTGATTACATTTCTGAAAACTACAATCTGTCCGAGCAGCGTCTGGAAAAGATCGATTATTGCCAGATGTATGATGAGGCCGGTGTCATCAACACCTATTCTAGCCAGTATTTTGCAATGTCAGGTCTAACTGCGGATGTACTTGCCGATTTCAGTTTAATTGAGACAGATATTGATAATGCGGTTAGTGAAGCAGTTGCTGACTTTGTGGCTCATGGTGTGACCGATGACAGCTGGGATTCCTTCGTATCAAAGTTTGACGGAATGAATATTGATCAGTATGTCAGCACCTATCAGGAAGCAATTGATGGCATGGATCTGGAATAATTTTAAAATGAATTGATCTATGATTCATCTGTATAAGGCAAAAAGATAAGAGGATATATGCAAAAGATGGCAGAAAAAAAGCTGCCATCTTTTGTGACCCCTTTGACGAAATGATTGTGACTGGGTATAATGGGGCAAAAGGGCAAAGGAGAAATGAGGCATGAAGGGCAGAAAAAAGACGGGGCAAAACATACTTCATTATGTGATTGCATCAAATGTTGTGATTGTTTTTATCATTGCCATATTGGGCGGCTATCTGTTTCGATTTTACTACAAAAAAATGCAGGAGGATTTTTATAAGGAGAATTCTGTCTATATTGGAAATATTGCAAAAACGCACGGAAATGAGCTGCAAATTTTACAGGATATTTCAATGCAGATTGCGCTTTCCGACTCGGCAAGATTCCTTCTAGATGAGCAACCGACAAAAAGTGCTGCATTGAAAAAACAGCTGAACCAATATCGTTCTGTGAATCAGTTTTTTGATGTAATGTACTGCTTTTACCAGAAGGATCAGTATCTTTTTAACCATATGACTTCAATGTCAATTGATTTATTTTGCGATACGGCTTATAGACTGGAAAATTATAATCCAGAAGAGCTGAAGGAGCTTCTTTGTACAACACAAAAAAAGTTGATGGTGCTATCAGAGGAGACAGTAGAGGGTGAGCTTGTCTACTTTTATGATGTACAGGCAAGGAATGTAATTTATATTTATCCAGTGGCACCAAAGTATGATACGATTTTGATTTTCTTTATTGGTGCCGACCACTATGATGATCTGTTTGCAGATGAACAGGGAAACCAGAGAAATACATGGCTAATTTATAATGGAAAAGTGGTAGCAGAAAGTGAATCAGAAGAAATTGATGATGAATTGCTATTAAGCCAGATTGGTGATGAGAATGAGCAAAAACAAGTGAAAATCGAGGGAAAGAACTATTTGCTCACAAAAGAGACTGATGACGTTGGCTTTTCTTATGTTGCAGTGCAGCCGATGAATGTGTTTACCGATCGACTTAGAATCCATCTTTGGGGAATTGGTGTTTTAATTATTCTGTGCTGTGTTCCAACTTTTTTGCTGATTGGAATCCTCTCAAGCCGTGTACTAGGCGGTGTGAAAAATATAAACCGTATGCTATCTAGTGAGGGAGAGGAAACCTACGATTTGGGTAAAATTGAGGTTGGCATCCGACAGCTAGTAAATAGTTCTGAGGATATGAAGCAGGATCAGATGTCACTTCGAAAGAGTCGTTTTATTCGAAGCTTTCTTCAGAGCAAATATACGGCACTTGAAATTTTAAGGCGCGATGCAGCTGATGCAGAAATCAATATTTCGTATGGATTACAGATGGTTGGTGTAATTGGAAGTAGTGCATCTGGCAATGAAGAAAAAATATTTGAACAGATTCTTGAATTTATTCAAAAACAGGAAAATCTGGAAGGATATGGAATTCATCTAGTCAATACCAATCAACGAGTGATGGTACTTTTTGGAGAATCGGAGGAAAATTTGTATCAAGCCTTTGATAAGATTCTTCGGATTGGCCGAGTACACTGTGACGAGTTTGTTGTAGCGGTTAGTTGGGCGCATCGTTCCCTACTCAATGGCTCATTGGCCTATTTAGAGGCAAATACAGCTTATGACAGCCGATTCTTAGTGGATAGCAGTCAGGTCATTCGCTTTACAGAGATTGGTCAGAACTCATCTGTCAGCAACTATCAGAATATGAGAAGCCGCTACATGGTACAGCTAGAAAATACGATTCGTGTGGGAAACGAGCAGGAGGTTGAAAAGGCAATTCATGATCTTTGTAAAAAGTTGGAGGAAGAGCATGCGACGCTTCTGACATTTCGTCTTCTGTATGACGAAGTGTTGCGTTTTCTTATGGATCAGTGGAATGGAGACGAGAAGGACTGGAATCAGGTCTATAATGTATTTACACTGTCAAGATGCTTAACAATGGAAGATTTCACTTCACTTTTGACAGAGGCCTGCCATATGATTTTGGACACAAAGACCGATGTAAAGAGCCATCAGTCAGAGCTGGTTGTAAAGGCAATGGAGATCATGCAAAAGACGTATTCTGATCCAGATTTAAATATGGCATCACTAGCCGATCAGCTTGGCATCTCTCCAGTAACACTAGCAGTTGAGTTTAAGAATGAAACTGGAATTAGCCCATCTGATTATCTGGCAGTTGTGCGGTTAGAGCGTGCTAAGGAGCTGCTTCGCACAACAGATCAGCTTGTAAAGCAGGTGAGCGAGGCGGTAGGATATGAGGATGATCATGTATTTATAAGACGCTTTAAAAAATATACTGGAAAGACACCGGGGCAGTATCGGAAGGAGTCACAGTAATAGTGGGTTCATAGGATGAGATAATGCTAATTGATATTTTATTGCCAACTTATTTTCTAAAGAGAGCTATTTTCATAATGTTTTGTGTTGGATGAAAGGAATAAATACAGTCATGGAAAAAATAGATATACATATTCATACAAGACTACCGAAGTATTCAGGTGAAGGAAGATTTAAATCAACAGGATCAACGGAAACGATGGATTATTTAAATAAGCAGCAAATTGTGCATGGAATTATCATGAGTATGGGCGAAACTGAATTACCTAATAACGCTGAATGTGCAGAAATTTGTCAAGAAGAAAAAAATTTACATTGGAATTGTAATTTTGATGCGAAAGATCCCAAAAATATTTTTAAACGAATGGAAGCTTGTAAAAAATTAGGGGCAGTTGGGGTAGGAGAACTCTTCATAAACGAGAAAATTGATAGTCCTATAATACAGGCAATTTTTGTGGCAGCTGAGCTTCCGATATTGTTTCATATGAGTCCTGAGATAGGATATGGATATGGAATTGTAGATGATCCAAAATTACCAATTCTAGAAAAAGCATTAAAAAAACATCCCAAACTAAAATTAATTGGTCATAGTCCAACATTTTGGAGTGAGATATCAAAGGATGCACCAAGTGATAAAGAGAGTCGTAGTGAGCGAGGAATGGGAAAAGTCATTCCTGAGGGAAGATTAGTTGAGCTAATGCGTACATATCCAAATTTATATGGGGATTTATCAGCGGGAAGCGGTTATTGCGCAATTACTCGAGATGAAGATTTTGGCTTGAAATTTTTAGAGACATTTTCAGATCAATTATTATTTGGAACAGATACAATATCAGTTCATGAAACGTGGCAGTCACCATTGAGTAAATGGCTGGAAGGAATGTATATGCAAGGAATGCTGTCAGAGGCTACAATGAGAAAAATTTGCTATGAAAATGCACAGAAAATATATAATTTAAATGTGAAAGTTAAATAGTAATAGCACAATGTAGGAAAGCCATGAGGACGGGTGAATGCGGCACTTTAGTGCCACTTTACCTGTCCCCATGGCTTCCTAGAATTTTTCTGTTTGAAACACTTGACGTAAGTTAGAAAGTATGCTACCTTTAAAATACAGAATATATTCGAAACAAAGTTGATAATGTTGCAAAATATTAAAATGAACATACAAAAAAATGAAAATTATGTCGAAAATCAATTGACCATTTGCTATTTTCTGACCAGAAAGGGGTGTTGTATGATGATGACATGTTTGGGTATTGCGATTTTTCTGACTTTGTTTGCAGGCAATGTAAATGCGTTATCGGATTGGCAGGTGACAGTTCCAGAGAAAGAACATGTGGCTTCTTATCAGATTGTATGTGATGATTGGAAGATCCACTACGTTGTGAATGGTAATGAATATCAATATTGTTTGAAGCTCACACAGGAAAATCAGGGGAAATACGAAAAAGCGTCAGAAGAAAAGACGTTTGTGGTGCTGTCAAATGATAAGGAACTTAGCTATCAGGCAGTGTGGAATTCTTTGATTTCTAGTCAATATAAGTATAATGATGAGGTATTTTATTGGTTGGGATATGATGAATAGCCTTATATGAACAACGTCAAGAAAACCAGGGGACGCGGAAAGCCACGTGGACGAATCTGTCCCCGTGGCTTTTTCTGTGTCTAAATGTTTTTTCAAAAGAAGTGAAATCTCCATTGTTATTCGATTGGACATGGTTTAAAATAGAAACTATACGCATTAGGGTAGATAATGTCGAAATGAAAAAGGAGGAGTTGGAAAATGATACGTTTATTTGAAGAACATCAGGTTCGAAAGACAACTGAGCTTTCTTCATCTTTGTGGGATTTTAGTCAGGTGACAGATGGAAAAAATACGCCGGTTGGAAAAGTAACGGTGCCGTCCTGTTGGGAAAGCTATCCTGGCTTTGAAGCTTACAGAGGACAGGGCTTGTATGAGCGTAGCTTTGAGGCAGGCGGTGATATGCGCATTGTCTTTAAGGGTGTTAGCCATACGGCAAAGGTTTTTGTGGATGACAAATTTGTTTGTGAGCATTACAATGCATTTACTCAGTTTGAGGCAGTGGTCAAAAATTTGCCGTCAGGTGTTCATAAGTTAAGTGTCTTAGTGGATAACTCTTTTTCTGAGGCATCAGCTCTTCATGTAGAAAATGATTACCAAAGCTATGGCGGTATTTCAAGGGGTGTGGTATTAGAAAAGCTTCCGAAGCATTATATTAGACAGATGCATTTCACCACTATTTATAGGGAAGGTAGTTGGTATGCGAAGATTAAGCTTGTGATTGCTTCTCTTACCAGAGAGACATGGGATGGAACTGTGAATGTCACGCTGAAAAATGGAGAGACAGAAGCCTTTTTGTGCAGCGAGACTTGTAGTATGAAAGAAAATGAAGACGAGCTTACGATTGAGACTGATGAGATTGCCTGCAAGGCTGTAAGTGCCTGGGCACCAGAGCATCCAACTCTTTATATGCTTAGTGCACAGTTAGAAGATGAAGATGGCAAAGTGATTGATGATTTGACTGACCGTGTGGGCTTTCGTGAAGTCAGGACACAGGGTAAGGACATTCTCTTAAATGGAAAGAAGCTTCAAATTAAGGGCTTCTGCCGCCATGAGGATCATCCACAATTTGGCTGTGCGCTGCCTCTTTCTGCAATTATGCAGGATCTGCAGCTTGCACGAGATATGGGAGCAAATTCAATTAGAACATCTCATTATCCAAATGATGAGCTGTTTCTTGATTTGTGTGATGAGCTTGGTATTCTTGTCTGGGAGGAAAACCATGCAAGAGGCTTAAGTGAAGAGCAGATGAAAAATCCAAACTTTGAGCGCCAGTGTGAGGATTGTATTCGCGAGATGATAGCAGCTCACTATAATCATCCGTCTATTTATATCTGGGGTATTTTAAATGAGTGCGCAAGTGACACAGAGTATGGCAGAGAATGCTATAAGACGCAGCTTGAACTGATTAAAAGTCTTGATGTGACGCGCCCACGCTCATTCTCAAGCTGCCGCTTTAAGACTGACATATGCTTTGATCTTGTTGATGTAGTTTCCTATAATATTTATCCGAAATGGTATCATAATACACCAGTAGCAATGTATCTGGATGATTTGTATAAATGGGTTCAGACAACTGGCGGTGCTGGAAAGCCATTTTTGATTACTGAGGTTGGAGCAGGAGCGATCTACGGCTATCGCACACCGGCAAAGGTGAAGTGGTCTGAGGAATATCAGGTTTTGGCGCTTGAGGAGCAGCTTGGTGCGATTCTTTCTTATAAGGATTGTTCTGGTGTGTATATCTGGCAGTTTTGCGATGTGCGCGTAACAAACGATTGGTGGAATACGCGTCCGAGAACAATGAACAACAAGGGAATTGTGGATGAGTACAGAAGGCCGAAGCTGTCCTATGAGACTGTAAAGCGTATTTTTGGATCTGTGGATACATATAGGAAATAAGCAGATTAGAAGTAGACTGAAAAATTTATAGAAATAGAACAATAGAGAGGAAGCATAATGGAAAAGCAGAAGAAGTTTTCACTGAAAAACTATCTGTATGAGTATAAATGGTGGTATGTGTTTGGCATAGCAATTTTGCTTTGTGTCGATCTGGCAAATATTTATATTCCGCAGTTTATCGGAGATATAATTGACGGACTGACAAATGAAACGCTGACAAAAGCCGGCATTCCAATGATGCTCATGAAGATATTGATTGCAGGACTGATTATGATGTTTGGCCGTTTTGGATGGCGCTACTGTATTTTTGGTGCATCCAGAAAGATTGAATATCGTCTTAGAAATGATATGTTTGGTCATTTGGAAACATTGTCAGCGCGTTATTTTAATGAACACAAAACTGGTGATCTGATGGCGCATTTTACAAATGATTTGGAGGCTGTGCGAGTGGCAGTAGGTATGGCTGTCATTACAACCTTTGATGCAGCAGTCATGTCTATTATGGTTATCATTAAAATGATCATATATGTTGATCTACGTTTGACTGTGCTTGCATTTGTTCCAATGATTCTTGTTGCAATCGGATGTTATTTCTTTGGTGTTCAGATGAAAAAGCGACAGACTGCCAGACAGGAAGCCTTTTCATTTCTTTCAGATAAGGTTCAGGAGAGTATTTCTGGTATCCGTGTTTTAAAGGCCTTTGTTCAGGAGAAGAAGGATCTTGAGGAATTTCAGAAGGCAAATGAAAATAACATGGAAAAAAATCTTGCCGTTGTGAAGCTAAGAAGTTTGTTTGGACCTCTGCTTGATTTGATTACAGGAATCAGTCTTCTTTTGACATTGATCATTGGAGGAAAAATGGTAATTAATGGAACGGTATCAGTTGGTCAGTTTGTTGCATTCAACTCTTATATCGGTATGCTTGTATGGCCGATGATCGCCTGTGGTGACTGTATAAATACATTTAGCCAGGCATCAGCAGGCTATAAGCGTATCAAGGATATCTTCGATGAAAAGCCAGATATCATTGATAAGGTAAAAGAGAAGGATGGTGAGCATTTAACTGGTGATATAGAGCTGAAGAATCTGACCTTCCAGTATCCAGATGGCGATACACCTGTTTTAAAGAATGTGAGTGTTCACATTAAACCAGGCGAGATGTTAGCAGTACTTGGACGAACTGGAAGCGGAAAGTCTACGCTTGCAGATCTGCTTCTTCGTGTATATGACTGCGAAAAAGGAATGCTTTTGATGGACGGAAGACCTATTGATGAGATTCCGCTTCATGTGCTTCACCGTGATGTGGCTTATGTGCCTCAGGAAAATTTTATGTTTTCAGATACACTTGAGGAAAATATAGCATTTGGACTTGAGGATCGTATTTTTGATCATCCAAAGCTTCGCGATAATATTAAGGAAGCAGCTGAGGCGGCCTGCATTCACAGCAATATTATTGATTTCCCAGAAGGCTATCAGACACTTGTTGGAGAGCGCGGTGTAACGCTTTCAGGCGGTCAGAAGCAGCGAAGCTCTATTGCACGTGCGCTTCTTAAGAATGCCCCTGTATTGATTATGGATGACTCGCTGTCTGCTGTCGATACAGATACAGAGGAGCAGATTTTAGAGAATCTGATTCGTCTGCGCAAGGGAAAAACAACGATTATTATCGCACATCGTGTTTCTACGCTCCAAAAGGCTGATCATATCGCAGTATTGACTGAGGGTGAGATGACTGAGTATGGTACACATGATGAGTTAATCCGCGAGGGCGGCTTCTATGCAAAGATTTATGAGAAGCAGCAGCTTGAGCAGGAATTAAATGAGATGTAAGGGGGTGCAGCAAGATGAGTTCAATGACAGATGACAAATTGGAAAGTAATTATAAAGGAAATGCGCTGCTGCATCTTTTGTCTTATATGAAGCCGTATGCCGGATGGGTTATGCTTTGTCTGGTGCTTGTGCTGGCACTTACGGGATTTGATTTGTATAGACCAACACTGATTGGAGATGCGATTGACAACTTCGAGACGCAGGGCGATTACAATGTAATTATTAATACAGCATGGAAATACGGTATTGTGCTTGTAGTAAGCTTTATTTTCAATATGGCACAGACCTGGATTTTGCAGAAGACTGGACAAAAGATCATTCTGACTGTAAGACGAGAGCTGTATATTCATATTCAAAGCTTAAGCAGCCGTTTCTTTGACCTGACGCCTGTTGGAAAGCTTGTAACAAGAGTGACAAATGATGTTGAAGCATTAAATGAGATGTATTCAGGCATTTTGGTGCGCTTATTTAGAAATATCGTAAAGATAATAGGACTGGCTGTTGTTATGATTGCGCTAGACGGAGGACTGGCACTTGTTTCATTTGTGCTTCTGCCTATTGTTATGGTGCTTACAGTTGTTTTTCGTATTATTTCCAGAAAAATATATCGACTTGTACGCACAAAGCTTACAGATATCAATACATTTTTATCTGAGAATATTTCAGGAATGCGTGTAATTCAGATCTTTGGACGAGAGGAGCGAAAGTTCGAGGAGTTTAAGGATAAGGATTACAAGCTGTACCGCGCACATTACCGTGAGATGATGGTGTTTGCGATTTTTCGCCCGCTAATCTATATTTTAAGTGTGTTGTCTTTAATGATAGTGCTTGGTATCGGAAGCAACGAGGTGTTAGATGGAGCAATTTCCATCGGAACTCTCTATATTTTCTCACAGTACATTCAGCAGTTTTTTGATCCGATTCAGGAGCTTGCCGAGCAGTTTTCAACACTGCAGTCATCAATAGCATCAGCAGAAAAGATCTTTACAATTCTCGCTGAGGAGCCACAGGTTAAGGAGGATGAAAATCCTATTGTACTGCCAAAGGTTCTCGGACGCATTGAGTTTGACCATGTATGGTTTGCATATGATGGAGAACATTATGTACTTCGTGATGTTTCCTTTGTAATTGAGCCTGGTGAGAAGGTGGCATTTGTTGGTGCAACAGGAGCTGGAAAATCGTCTATTTTAAATCTAATCGGACGTTATTATGATATCCAGAAGGGTAATATTTATATTGACGGTGTGGATATTAGAAAGCTTTCCAAGAAGCAACTTCGAAGTGCGATTGGACAGATGCAGCAGGATGTATTTATATTCGAGGGAGATATTGAGTCAAATATTCGTCTGCACGATGATATCCCGTTTGAAGATGTGAGAGCTGCTGCTGAGTATGTTAATGCATCACATTTTATTGAAAAGCTTCCGCAAAAATATAAGGAGCCTGTTACAGAGCGCGGTGCAACTTTTTCGGCAGGAGAGAGACAGCTTCTTTCATTTGCAAGAACGCTTGCGCATAAGCCGGCAATTCTTGTAATGGATGAGGCAACAGCAAATATTGACACAGAGACTGAAATTTTAATTCAGGAAGCGCTTGAAAAGCTGATGAAGGGACGAACTACTATTATGGTAGCGCATCGTCTTTCAACAATTCAGCATGCTGACTGCATAATGGTTATGCATAAGGGAAAGATCAGAGAGCGCGGAACACATCAGGAACTTTTGGCACAGAACGGAATCTACAAAAAGCTTTATGAGCTGCAAATTCATCATGTGATATCAAATACATAAGTCACATGAAGTATTATCATTCTCAGGCATTTAAGATTCACAAGGCATTACCAGAAAGCAGATATATCTTTAACATTGATATGGAAGATCAGCTTCCAGAAAAAGATGAGGATATTTATCGCGTAGAAGTTTCTCAGAAAAATGGACAGTGGGCATGCAGTTCACCGATTTTTGTCAGAAATATATAAGAATAAAATAATTTTTATAGCAAAAAAGTCACCTAAGGTGGCTTTTTTTGTTTTTAAGATGTGACTTAGAAACTTTACAAAAATTTTATCTTGATTTGACTAGAAGAGTATAACAGATTTTACGAAGGACTACTAAAATGCAAATTGTAATAAAAACACACATAAAAAAAGGAGACTACTCACATGAGATTAAAAAAAATCAGTGCATTATCATTAGCAGCAGCAATGTCAGTCTGTACAGTACCAGCTTTTGGTGCAGCAGAAACAGAAAATGTAAATGTTCCAAAATATATTTTCCTGTTTATAGGAGATGGAATGAGCTACCCACAGGTTCAGACAACCAACTATTATTTGAATGCAATTGCAGATGATGGTGATGATGTGCTGACGAGTGAAAGTAAATTGAATATGATGAAGTTTCCAGTGGCCGGATCAGCACAGACTTATGACAGCACTTCATTCTGTCCTGATTCAGCGTCTACAGCAACTTCCATTTCTACAGGTCATAAGACATATAGCGGAACCATCAACATGGATGAAAAGATGGAAACTTCTTATGAGACTATCGCTGAGAAATTAAAAAAGCAGCTTGGCTATAAGGTGGGAATTTTATCTTCTGTTAATTTAAACCATGCTACTCCGGCAGCATTTTATGCGCATCAGCCATCCAGAAATAATTATTATGAAATTGGTCAGGAGCTTATTGCAAGTGATTTTGATTATTTTGCAGGTGGTGGTCTTAAGAAAACAACAGGACCGGATAAGGATAAGACGGATCTTTATCAGCTGGCAGAAGAGGCTGGATACAAGGTAATTAAGACTCAGGAAGAGGCGCAGGCTTTGACCGCAGAAGATGGAAAGGCAATCGTAATTGATGAGACACTTGCAGATAGTGATGCAATGAGCTATGACATGGATCTGGAAGAGGGAGAATGGGGACTTTCAGATTATGTTGAAAAGGGAATCGAAGTGCTTAATAATGATACTGGATTTTTTATGATGGTAGAAGGTGGAAAAATTGACTGGGCATGTCATGCAAATGATGCGGCAGCAACTATCACCGATACAGTAGCAATGGACGAAGCAGTAGGAAAGGCAGTTGAGTTTTATAACGAGCATCCAGATGAGACGTTGATTCTTGTTACAGGTGATCATGAGACAGGTGGTCTTACTATTGGATTTGCAGGAACTGATTACGATACCTTCCTTGCAAATATTAGCAATCAGAAAATTTCTTATGCAAAGTTTGACTCTGATTATGTGACAGCATATAAGGAAAATAAGACAGACTTTGATACAGTAATGGCTGATATTACTGAGCTTTTTGGTTTGCAGGCACCAAATGGTGTAGCAGAAACTTCTAATAAGGCTGACAGTAAGGATGTACATCCAGAGGGAACAGATGACAAGGGAAGTCTTGTAATGACTGATTATGAATATCAGAAGCTGCAGACGGCTTATGAAGAAACAATGAGCAGAACAGGAGAAGAGTCTGAGTTTGGTCAGGAAGAGTATCTTCTGTATGGAAGCTATGAGCCGTTGACAGTAACAATTACACATATTTTAAATAACAAATCTGGTGTTAATTTTGCTTCCTATGCACATACAGGACTTCCAGTAGAGGTATTTGCGATGGGTGTTGGACAGGATCAGTTCAAAGGTTATTATGATAATACAGATATTTTTAACAAGATGGCAGAAATTACAGGAGTACAATAAATGATCAAGGACAGACTAAAAAAAAGCTCTGTCTCAATTATAGCAATTTTGTTGATCTTCATCCTCATGGCGCTTCCGACAGGCTATGAGGATGCTGCTATTTATAAAGGGACGGACAGAGTTAAGGCAAAAGTGCTTTCTACAAGCGAGGATTCTGTAATTAGTAACGGTTTGATTCAATCAGGAGAACAGTATTGTAAGGTAAAAATACTTGGCGGAAAGTTTAAGGGACAGGAAGCAAATGCAGTAAACATGCTAAGTGGTTCTTTGGAAGCTGATAAAATATTTAAAAAGGGTGATGTTGCTCATGTGGTAATAAGTTATAGTGGCGACACTATTCTTTCTATCATGATGAGTGACCATTATCGCCTGGATAAGGAAGCGCTTTTGGCGGGTATTTTTGTCTTACTGTTAATTGGATTTGCAGGAAAGACAGGCCTTAGAGCTGTATATTCTTTTGTCATTACGATATTGGCAATATGGAAAATTTTAACACCAGCCTATTTAAATGGTGCTAATCCGATTTGGTGGGGAATTGCATTGACTGCTTTTTTAACACTGTTAATTATCTTTTTAGTATATGGGTTTGATAAGAAAACGCTTGCTGCGTCATCAGGTGCACTTTTGGGTGTACTTGTAACTTGTATTATAGGCTGTATTTTTACAGAGGCTTTTAAAATTCATGGAGCCGTTATGGCTTATTCGGAAAGTCTTCTATATGCTGGATATCAGAAGCTGAATCTTTCTCAAATTTATATGAGTGGTATTTTTATCGGAGCATCAGGTGCAATGATGGATTTGTCTGTTGACATTACATCAGCAGTTAATGAAGTAATTGAAAAAAAGCCAGATATTGGTTGGAAGGAAGCTGCTCGATCAGGCATGAACGTGGGAAGAGCTGCCATGGGAACTATGACAACAACACTTTTGCTGGCGTACTCAGGAGGATATATTGCATTGCTCATGACATTTATGGCGCAAGGCACACCAATTGACAATATTTTAAATTATAAATATGTAGCAGCAGAATTACTTGATACCATTGTGGGAAGCTTTGGACTAGTGACAGTGGCTCCATTTACAGCACTGACAAGCGCATGGCTTCTCACAAAAAAGAAAAAATAAATATTCTTTACTTTAAACTGTAAAAGTTTAAATCAGCAGTTGACGTAACGTGCAGTATGGCTTATAATAAATCTATCTGTTGAGGTCGGGGGCAAGGCTTTTGCCCTCGATTGTTGTCATAGAGGGAATTTATTATAAGAAAGGGAAATGTTATGAAAAATCGAGAACGGCTTGGAAGCCGACTTGGCTTTATCATGCTGTCGGCTGGCTGTGCAATCGGCTGCGGTAATGTGTGGAAGTTTCCGTGGATGTGCGGACAAAATGGAGGCGGAGGTTTTATGCTGGTATATCTGGCGTGCCTTGTTTTATTAGGTCTTCCGGCAATTGTTATGGAGTTTGCAGTCGGACGAGCATCGCAGGCAAGTCCAGTTTTTATGTATCGAAAGCTGGAAAAACCAGGCCACAAATGGGGAATCTTTGGCATTGTATGTCTGATTGGAAATATTGCACTGATGGCATTTTATACTGTTGTTACTGGATGGATTATCTATTATTTCGTTAAGTTCTTAACCGGACAAAATGATAGTTTTGGTTTTGAGGCTATGATAACTAATCCAGGTGTAAATGTTACATTCTTACTGGTTACAGTAGTTGCTGCATTCGCAATTTTAAGCTTTAATCTGCAGGACGGTTTGGAGCGTGTAACAAAGTACATGATGGTATCACTCTTGATTTTAATGATGGTACTTGCTATTCATGGTCTGACACTTTCAGGAGCAAAGGAAGGCTTAAAGTTCTATTTGGTTCCTGATTTTTCAAAAATTGATGGTTCAGTAGTCGTTAGTGCTATGAATCAGGCATTTTTCACGCTGTCAACAGGAATGGGCGGTATGGCAATATTTGGAAGCTATATCGGAAAGGATCGTTCTTTGATGGGCGAGTCTGTTCATGTAATTGTACTTGATACATTTGTCGCAGTTATCGCTGGTGTTATCATGTTCTGTGCATGCTTTACTTATGGACTTGAAGTTAATGCAGGACCAAGCCTTCTGTTTGATACAATGGCAACAGTATTCTCTCATATGCCGGGAGGACGCTGGTGGGGTGCGCTGTTCTTCTTGTTTATGGTATTTGCAGCTATGTCTACCGTGCTCGGTGTCTGCGAAAATATTCTTGCAATGGTTCGCGAGCTTACCGGATGGTCACGTCCAAAAGGATGCGTTGTCTGCGCTGCAGGAATCTTTGTACTTGCATTGACAACAGCACTTGGATACAGCGTAATTAAATTCCAGCCATTTGCAGAGGGAACAGCATGGCTTGATTTATGGGATTTTATTGTATCTAACAATATCCTTCCGCTTGGATCGCTTGTACTGGCACTGTTTTGCTGCAACAAGTTTGGATGGGGCTGGGATAAGTTCATGGAAGAGGCTAATACAGGAAAGGGACTTAAGATAAAGTCATGGATGAAGCCAATCTTCAAATATTTTGTTCCAGCAGCAATTTTGTTCATCTATATTTATGGAATGATTAATTTCCAGTGGAAATAAAAACAACACCTTGCATCGTATTTAATAGTACGGTGCGAGGTGCTTTTTTGTATGAGTAAGACGAAAAGAAGAGTTTATTCAACAGTAGTTAATACATACTTTGCAGTGTTTATGGCAGCATCCTTTCCAACTTCATTATATCCGGCCTGATAATAATGGAAAGAATCCTTCATCAGTCCCCGTGCTTTCATTGTTTCAAACAGGCGGCTTACGACTGTGATATCTTTTCTGTGTTCTGCAAATGAATACTGAGCATTTCTAATCTCATCGTAGCAGATATCATCAGCTGTTCCATTATAAGCGCCAATTCCAATTAAAAAACAATGTTCAATTCCGACAGCCTTTAGCTTTTCGTACATGTGCATAAATTGTTTTGTATATTCGTCAGCACTTGTATGGTGATCTCCGTCAGATTCTCCCTGACACCAAAGAAGATACTGATGGCGAAGGGTAATATTATGTTGTTCGCAGAATGTTTGAACGTTTTTCAAAAGTGTTATAAAATTTTTAGGCGAAAACCCAGGGGATTGCCTCTGGGATGAAGCCAAGAAATATTTTTCTAAATCTTTAACGTCGATATCTTCTGAATATACATTACAGATCTAACAGTATAAAAGGCACATTTAATTAAAAAAATCATACTATTAAATCGGGAAAAAATCACATTCTTTGAACTTGCACACTGAGAAATTAAAGGGAAATGCCAATTGACGGATGGAGAACGTGATTGTCAATGAATATCATAGTAATAATGATTGTAACTATCAAATGAAACATCCTATCATCCGGAGAGCTTGACGTTAAATGATTCTAATTCTTACTAACTATAAAAGTCAGTTAGCAGGCTAAGAAAATTTGTTGAATAGTTAGACAATGATGTCGAATTTTGTCGAATTATTATACAGGCAATTATCAATTTCG
>OGRB01000548.1_pt1 | contig 36742 bp, 27 predicted proteins | sample 1553371 | NCBI WGS metagenome assembly OGRB01 (sample SAMEA2580027, study PRJEB22360) | human gut metagenome | reverse complement strand
AATAGCTTTTGCCAAGAAGATAAAGTGAGTTAGCGTGAGTAGCACCTTTTGCTGTAAGCATTTGCTTGTTTGTGCCAGGTTTTGCTTCATAAAGCTCATTCATCATAGAATATGGGATAAAGTCATCTGCTGTTCCATGAATAAAAAGCATAGGCCTTTCACATTTAGATACAGCAGTAAGTGAGCTTGCTTCTTTAAAATCATAGCCTGCCTTGTTAGATGCAATCAGGCTTGCAGTCTGCATCAGCGGAAATTCCGGAAGATTGAAGCGAAGCTTTAATTCATTTGCAAATATTTCCCAGGTGCTTGTATAGCCGCAGTCCTCAACAAATACTTTTACATTTTCAGGAAGTGTTTCACCAGAGGTCATCATGACAGTTGCAGCGCCCATGGAGACACCGTGCAGCACAATTTGGGCATCAGGGTCCTGCTCAATGATCCAGTTGATCCATGAGATAATATCGAGGCGGTCAAGCCAGCCCATACCGACATAATTGCCCTCGCTTTTTCCACAGGCGCGAAGGTCAGGTGCTACTACCTGATAGCCATTCTCATAGTAGCGCTGTGAAAACTCTGTCATTGAATTGTGATCGCAGCGGTAGCCGTGAATCACAATGGCCCAAAGGTGATCGCTGGCAGCAGCTTCATTTTTGTAGTATGCACCATAAAGATTTAAATTGTCATTTGACAAAATGGTAATATCTTTGGCAGGATGAGCCTCTTCAAAAAGGGCGGCTGAAAGACCCATTTGTTTTTTGGCATCATTTATGATTGTCTCTGCGTCAGCACTTTTTTGGGCTTCAATATTTGCGTCAGCATCATCAGAAACCGTACGGTTTCCACCGTCGCCGCCACGGCCGATAGCGTAGTTGACAAGATAATTTCCAGCAAAAAAATCTGTGGCAGAGGCCAAAACGACAACTGCGCCGCCAATTCCGGCAGCAGCTTTTTGTATAGCAGATAATTTATTGATATGTTTTTTCATTAAAGCTTAATGTCCTTTCAGTTAATGCGTTAATTATTGTAACAAAATCAGCTTGAAAATGCAATCGAAGGTTATGAATAGTTACGATAAAATAAAAGAAAGGAAATTAAAATAAAAAAAACGGAGGTTTATTATGAAGGTTACAAGAGCGGCAAGTATACCGCTTGTTACGCATGATCCATATTTTTCAATCTGGTCATCCAGTGACCATTTATATGATACGGATACTGTTCACTGGACTGGTAAGCGTCAGCAGATTCGAGGATATCTGACTGTGGATAAAACTGTATATTGTTTTATGGGAGATAAGGAATTTCACCAGATATTACCTCAGATATCATTGGATGTGACAGCTACTGCGACAACATATACATTTGAAAACGATAAGGTGCGATTGTGCTGTCGTTTTACTTCTCCGCTTATTCTGAGTGATCCATTGCTTGTATCAAGACCGTGTACATATATTGATTTTATGGTTGAGAAAAAGAATGCGGATAATGTACAGCTTGATTTTATTGTATCAGCTGATCTTGTGCGCCAAGAAAAGGATGAAGTGGCAGGCTTTGCTGGAACTTTTAAGCAGGACTTTTCATACGCGTCTATGGGACGTATGCGTCAGCAGCCGCTTGGAAGCAGCGGTGATCATACAACAATTGACTGGGGTTACGTGTATCTTGCAGGCAATGATAAAAGCACAATTACATATGATGCGGCAAATGAAGTAATTCGCTGTCAGGCAGCAGATTTAAATGGTCAGACTACACTTATTCTGGCATATGATGATCTTGCATCAATCAATTATTTCGGAGAGTGGAGAAAGGCGTACTGGACAACAAAATATAAGACAATTCTTGAAGCAATTTCAGCGGCCTTTGCAGATCAGAAAAAGGTTTACAAGCAGGCATCAGAAATAGATTGTGAGATAGAAGCGAAGGCGAAAAAGATTGGCGGCGATGAGTATGCATTTTTATGTGTTATGAGCTATCGTCATGCGATTGCAGCGCACAAGCTGATCACAGATGAAGATCAGAATTTAATTTTTCTCTCAAAGGAAAATGATTCTAATGGCTGCATTGGAACTGTTGATGTAAGTTATCCGTCAGTGCCGTTATTTATGCTTTATAATACAGAATATGTCAAGGGAATGCTGCGTCCAATTTTTAGATTTGCAGACTGTGAGATGTGGACATATGATTTTGCACCTCATGATGTAGGACGCTATCCATATGCGTGGGGGCAGGTATATGGCCGCTCAGATGAGGAAAATAAGCGTTTTCGCTCAGACAATCAATTTGTGTACCCGCCTTACTATATGTATCCGTCAGGAAGCAATGTATATGGTTTGCGTGATCAGATGCCTGTAGAGGAATGTGGAAATATGCTTATTATGACGGCAATGGTTTGTTGTATGGAGCAAAATGTTTCCTTTGCACTGCCATATATGGAAACATTAAAAAAATGGCGTGAATACCTGATACGTTATGGTGCAGATCCGGGTGAGCAGCTGTGTACAGATGATTTTGCCGGTCATCTTTCACATAATACAAACCTTTCTGTGAAGGCAATTATGGGAATCGAAGGATATGCTCAGATAGCAGCTTTGGCAGGTGAAAAAGATGAGGCAAAGAAGTACCATAAGATAGCAGCAGATATGGCATCAGATTGGGAAAAGCGCGCAAAAGCAGACGATCATTATCAGCTTGTATTTGGAGAAGGAAAAAAAGATACATGGAGCCTAAAATATAACCTGATTTGGGACAAGCTGTGGAAGAGCGGACTGTTTTCTGATGAGGTGTATGAAAAGGAGCTTGCTTATTATAAAAAGAAAGCAAATCGATATGGAACACCGCTTGACAGCAGAGCAGCTTATACAAAGAGTGACTGGATTCTTTGGTGTGCAGCGATGGACAATACAGCAGCACTTATACAGCCGGTGGCAGCATATTTAAAGGAAACAACAACACGAGTGCCATTTTCAGACTGGTATCAGACTGATAGTGGAATGTATTGCTATTTTATTGCTCGAAGTGTTCAGGGCGGCATTTTTATGCCGATGCTGGCAGAGCAAATTAAATAAATAGAATAGGAGACAACATGGAAAAGGCAAAAGTTTATTTTACTGATTTTAGAACATCAAATGGAGTTGGACTCCCGGAAAAGCTAAAAAGATTGTGCCGTAAGGCAGGTCTTCAAACAATGGATCTTGAAAATAAGTTTGTAGCGATCAAGATGCATTTTGGTGAGCTGGGAAATATTGCATATCTGCGTCCTAATTATGCAAAGGCAGTAGCAGATCTTGTTAAGGAAGCAGGCGGAAAGCCATTTTTGACAGACTGCAATACTTTATATCCTGGTTCCAGAAAGAATGCATTGGAGCATTTAGATTGTGCGCAGGAAAATGGATTTAATGAAATAACAACAGGATGTCATGTTATTATCGGAGATGGTCTTCGCGGTACAGATGATTGTATTGTTCCTGTTGAGGGAGGTGTATATTGCAAGGAAGCATATATCGGAAGAGCTGTTATGGATGCAGACGTGTTTATTTCTTTGACACATTTTAAAGGCCATGAATCAACAGGTTTTGGCGGAGCACTGAAAAATATCGGTATGGGATGCGGAAGCCGTGCAGGAAAGATGCATCAGCACAGTCAGGGAAAGCCAGTTGTAAATGCAGATCTTTGCAGATGCTGCAAGCGCTGTGCAAAGGAATGTGGATCAGATGCGATTTTCTTTGATACAGGAAAGGCTGTGATTCATGAGGATATTTGTAAGGGATGTGGACGCTGTATCGGTGCCTGTTCATTTGATGCAATTCATAATCCAAATGATAATGCAAATGAAATTTTGGGATGCAAGATTGCAGAGTATACAAAAGCAGTTGTAGATGGTCGTCCTCATTTTCATATAAGCTTGATTTTAGATGTTTCTCCAAACTGTGACTGTCATCCAGAAAATGATGCGGCTATTCTGCCAAATATCGGTATGTTTGCATCATTTGATCCGGTAGCGTTAGATCAGGCATGTGCAGATGCATGTCTTAAGGCAGATCCAATGCCAAACTCTCAGCTGTCAGATAATCTTGCAAAACCAGATTGGCATCATCATCATGATCATTTTATGGATTCCAATCCGAATGTGCGTTGGAAGGAAACGCTGGAACATGCAGAAAAGATTGGACTTGGAAATAGAGAGTATGAATTAATTAAATTTTAAAGAAAACCGCGGTGATTTCGCTCACCGCGGTTTTTTTGAAGAAATTTAGTTTTTATAATTTAGTTCTTATCGCAGATCATGCTGTGAATCTCCTGAAGAGATTTTACATCAGAATCAGAATGCTGCTGAACATAGTGGATACCCTTTGCGGTAGCTCTTGCTGCAGCAATTGTAGTCATGTAAGGAATCTTGCCCTTGATAGCTGCCTTACGCAGGTAACTGTCATCGTGAGCGCTGTCCTTACCAACTGGTGAGTTAACGATCAGATCAATCTTTCCATTAGTGATAAGGTCTAAGATATTTGGACGGCCTTCCTGAAGCTTATTAACACGCTCAGCTGGAATGCCGGCTTCATTAATCAGTCTGCAGGTGCTTTCTGTCGCCAGAATCTTAAATCCACACTCATGGAAGAGCTTTCCAATCTCAACAACTTCATCCTTGTCCTTGCGGTTTACAGAAATCAGAACAGTTCCAGAAAGTGGGAGAGATGTCTGAGTAGCTTCCTGTGCCTTGTAGAATGCTTCTCCATAGTAGGTAGAAAGACCAAGTACCTCACCAGTAGAACGCATCTCCGGTCCGAGCAGAGGGTCAACCTCTGGGAACATGTTGAATGGGAATACAGCTTCCTTAACACCATAGTAAGGAATGCTCTGCTCCTTTAACATTGGAACTGGTGACGGACGTCCTGTCAGCTCAGAGGTAATGATATCAGTTGCAATCGGAACCATGCGGATATTACATACCTTAGAAACAAGCGGAACGGTACGAGATGCACGTGGATTTGCCTCAAGCACATAAACCTTACCGTTTTCGATTGCATACTGCATGTTCATAAGACCCTTTACATGCATTTCCTCAGCGATCTTTCTGGTGTATTCCTTAATGGTTTCAACATTTTCAGGTGTAATGTGAACAGAAGGAATGATACATGCTGAGTCACCGGAGTGAATACCAGCAAGCTCAATATGCTCCATTACAGCTGGAACGAATGCGTGTGTACCATCACTGATTGCATCAGCCTCACACTCAAGTGCATGATTTAAGAAGCGGTCAATCAGAATCGGGCGGTCTGGTGTTACGCCAACAGCTGCCTTCATATAGCTTGTCAGGTTCTCGTCATCGTAAACAACCTCCATACCACGTCCACCAAGAACGTAGGAAGGACGAACCATAACAGGATAACCAATTCTTTTTGCGATTGCAAGAGCTTCATCTACAGTAGTAGCCATACCAGACTCTGGCATTGGAATCTCTAACTTGTCCATCATAGCACGGAACAGGTCGCGGTCCTCAGCAAGATCAATAACTGCAGGAGAGGTTCCCAGAATCTTTACACCATTTTTCTCAAGCTGTGCAGCTAAGTTTAATGGAGTCTGTCCACCGAACTGAGCGATAACGCCAACCGGCTTTTCCTTCTTGTAGATGCTTAAAACATCTTCAAGTGTTAATGGCTCAAAGTACAGCTTATCAGATGTATCGTAGTCTGTAGAAACGGTTTCTGGATTACAGTTTACAATAATAGTTTCAAATCCAAGCTTCTTTAAAGCAAGAGATGCATGAACGCAGCAATAATCGAACTCAATACCCTGACCAATACGGTTTGGACCACCGCCAAGAATCATAATCTTTGGCTTATCGCTATTTACTGGGTTCTTATCTGGTGCATTATAGGTAGAGTAGTAGTATGCGCTGTCCTTTGTACCGCTTACATGAATACCTTCCCAAGCTTCTTCAACGCCAAGCTCGATGCGGCGATTGCGAACATCATCTTCAGATATAGCAAGAAGCTGGCTTAAATATTTATCTGAGAAACCATTCTTCTTTGCAGAGATAAGCTGTGCATCAGATGGAAGCGCACCCTTGCATGCAAGCAGTGCTTCTTCTTCATCAACAAGCTCCTTCATCTGCTCGATGAAATACTTCTTTACCTTTGTAATCTCAAAGATTTCATCAACAGTGGCACCCTTTCTAAGTGCTTCATACATGATGAAATGACGTTCACTTGATGGTGTAATTAAGAGCTTTAACAAATCTTCCTTTGTCTTTGCATTGAAGTCCTTTGCAAAGCCAAGACCATAGCGGCCAATCTCAAGGCTTCGGATTGCCTTCTGGAAAGCTTCTTTGTAAGTCTTTCCGATACTCATAACTTCACCAACAGCGCGCATCTGTGTGCCAAGCTTATCCTGAACACCCTTAAACTTCTCAAATGCCCAGCGAGCAAACTTGATAACAACGTAGTCACCGTCTGGAACATATTTATCAAGAGTGCCATACTTTCCACATTCAATATCCTTTAAGGTCAGTCCGGCTGCCAGCATAGCAGAAACAAGAGCAATCGGGAAACCAGTTGCCTTAGATGCAAGAGCGGAAGAACGAGAAGTTCTTGGATTGATCTCAATGACAACGATACGATCACTAACAGGGTCATGAGCGAACTGCACGTTTGTACCACCAATTACACGTACGGAGTCAACGATGCGGTAAGCCTGCTCCTGAAGACGCGCCTGAAGCTCCTTGGAAATGGTAAGCATTGGAGCAGCACAGAAGGAATCACCTGTATGAACACCAAGAGGGTCAATATTTTCAATGAAACATACAGTGATCATGTTTCCTTCTTCATCACGAACAACCTCTAACTCAAGCTCTTCCCAACCAAGAATGGACTCCTCAACAAGAACCTGGCCTACAAGACTGGCCTGAAGACCTCTTGCACAAACGGTCTTTAACTCTTCCTTGTTGTATACGAGACCACCGCCGGCACCTCCCATTGTGTAGGCAGGACGAAGAACAACTGGATAGCCAAGCTTATCAGCAATTGCGAGTGCCTCATCAACTGAATAGGAAACTTCACTGCGTGCCATTTCAATGCCGATCTCATTCATTGATTTTTTAAATTCAATACGATCCTCACCACGTTCAATAGCATCAATCTGAACACCGATTACCTGAACGTGATATTTGTCCAGAATGCCCTCTTTTGCAAGTTCTGAACAAAGATTCAAACCAGACTGACCGCCAAGATTTGGAAGAACTGCGTCCGGACGCTCTTTTGCGATAATCTGTTCAAGACGATGTACATTGAGCGGTTCAATGTAGGTAACATCGGCAATTTCCGGGTCTGTCATGATGGTTGCCGGGTTGGAGTTAACCAAGACAATTTCATAACCTAACTTGCGAAGAGCCTTACAAGCCTGTGTTCCGGAATAGTCAAATTCGCAGGCCTGACCAATAATAATGGGGCCAGATCCGATAATCAAAACTTTGTTGATGTCTGTTCTCTTTGACATGATATTCTCCTTTAGTCGTTTTTTGTAGATCAAAGCGGGATAAGAGACTTCCTTAACCTTTCTTATTATAAAGGAAAATTCAAAAATATGATAGAGGGAAATTCAAAAAAAAGTTAAATTTCGTGATTTTCTCTAATTTTTTTCCAACCATCAACAAGATCTGGACCGCCCTCTCGAATAAATACAGGTATTTCATCGATTGGAGCAGTTACATGAAGTGTCTGACCGCCCTCGTAAACTTCACCATTCATGAGCAATGTCCATTTATTGCCAGATGGAAGATAAACATCGCGCTCATTCTGATCCTCGTAAAGAATCGGTGCAACGAGGATAGAAGGTCCAAACATATATTGTTCCTTTAATTCCCAGCAAACATCCTGTTCTGGGAAATCGTAAAACATTGGACGCATAACAGGCTTGCCGTACAGATGAGCTTCTTCCATCAGTTTTCTTGTATATGGACGCATCAGCTCTCTTAAGAAGATATAGTGTGTTAAAATAATTTCATTTTCTGCACCATAGCTCCAGATTTCATTGTCACCGCCAGTAAAGAGTGCCGGACGACCATCTGCGTGAAATACACGTCTGTCATCGCAGTCACGATCACCGTGCAGACGCATAACAGGGCAAAATGTTCCCCACTCAAACCAACGAACAAAAAGCTGTTGGAAACGTGGATCTTCTGGTCGTGCACCTGAAAAACCACCGATATCAGTTGTCCACCACGGAATACCAGCAATTCCCATATTTAATCCTGCACTGACCTGACGACGGAATGTTGGCCAGTCACTGTGGATATCACCAGACCAAACGAGTGCACCATAGCGCTGGCTGCCAGCCCACGCACAGCGGACAAGATTTACAACTGTTTTTTCACCCTGCTCCTTCAGACCTTCATAGAAGGTACGGGAAAAATACTGAGGATAAACATTTCCAATCTGGATATCTGGTCCAAGATAGTAGCGATAGTTGTCATAATCATAGCCAAGATATTCAGGCTCTGCTTCATCCAGCCAGAATACGCGGATACCTTTATCATAATAGTTTTGACGGCATTTATCCCATACATAGCGGCGTGCAGCAGGATTAGTAGGATCAAAGAAAACACTTTCACCGCCAAAACGCATACAAATTTCAACACCGTGCTCTGTTTTAACGAGGAGTCCTTTTTGTTTCATTTCTGCAAAATTTTCACTTTGCGTGTCAATCTGCGGCCATACAGAAACCATAAGCTCCATGCCCATCTCTTTTAATTCCTTAACCATGGCATCAGGATCTGGGAAGAATTCTTCTTCAAATCGGAAATCACCCATTTTTGGCCAGTGGAAGAAATCACATACAATCACATCGACTGGGATTTTTTTCTCATGGTACTTTCTGGCAACAGAAAGAAGTTGCTCCTGATTCCAATAACGAAGCTTGCACTGCCAAAAGCCAAGTCCATATTCTGGCATCATTGGTGTAGTTCCAACAGCTCGTCCATATGCCTGCTCAATTTCATCAGGGGTATCTCCGGCTGTAATCCAATAATCCATCTGCTTGGTGCTTGCTGCATACCAGTCTGTCACATTTTTTCCAAATGTAACCTGACCAATAGCTGGGTTATGCCATAAGAAGCCATAGCCAAGACTGGAAAGAACGAAAGGAACACTTGCCTGAGAATTTCTATGTGCAAGTTCAAGTGTGGTATATTTTAAGTCAAGATCATCCTGCTGATACTGACCCATTCCAAACAGCTTTTCATTTTGAGCAGATGCGAAGGAAACATGCAGGTTGTAAGCACCGCCAATAATTCCGTGGAAGCGTCTGCTGTCTTTATTGAGAGCACCGCCGTCGCCTGTTTCTTTAAGCAGCAGCTTTTTGTTCTGGTTGTAGTAGGAAATGACACATTTGTGATTCCAGTTGCTTACTTCAATGCGTGCTGTTATTTTTCCGTTTGTAATACTTGCTTCATATTCGGATACTGAAATCGATGGTACAATTGCTTTATCAGCTTCATTCAGCTCAATAAGTGCATAGTCAGTATCACAGATTGGCCCCTGCATAACAGAGCGAACACGCAGACTATTCTTGCCCCAAGGTTCAATACGTAAAAGTTCTCCATCATTTTCGTAAATAAGGGCATTGCCCTCTTGATGCATAGTATTCATAAATCCACCTTTCTGTCAATTATCATCTGGTATTGACATCATTTGATAGCTTTATCATACAAAAAATAAAAAAGAAATACTTGAAAAATGGTATCAAAAAGTAGCACTATATTGCGCATTTTTTTAAAATGTGTTACGATATAGAAAAGAAAGGGGCGTGAAAATGAGTACACAGAAAAAAGATCAATATAGAGAAACAGTACCTCATAAATCTCATTTTGTTCCAGTGTCTGTTCATACAACAAAAATAGAAATTCCTACAGAAACAGATGGTGTAGCAGCGCTGCCAGAAAAAAACTTCCCAGCACTTTATCTTCACTGGCATCCAGAACTGGAGTTTTTCTATGTGGAGGAAGGAGAAGTAGAGTTTTTTATTGAAAATCATGCATTTCTTTTAAAGAAAGGAGATGGTATTTTCGTGCCTCCAAAGCTTATGCATTGGGCAAGAACTAAAGGGACTGTTTTATTTCATGCCGCAGTAGCTGATCCGTTGTGGCTTATTTCACCGCATAACTCAGAATGCTTTCAAAAATATATGTATCCTGTTTGCAGTGGATCATGGAAGTATGCCGTAACATTTACGTCAGAAAAAAATTGGCATAAGGAAATATTAACGCAGCTGAAATTTATATTTTCTATGGATGAGGAGAAAATTGCAGCAAAGGAACTTTTGATTCAGGGAACGTTTTTAATGATCTGGCAAAAATTGTATGATCATTATTTAAAGTCATTTTATCCAGATGCAAAAAAAAGAAGGCCGCAGCTTGAATATCTGCAAAAATCAGTGTCATATATTGAGACACATTACATGGAAGATTTAACGCTTGAAGAACTTGCCAGTCTGGTTCATCTAAGCAGAGGTCAATTTTGCAGATTGTTTCAGGCATGGACAGGAATGACACCATTTTGTTATCTAAACAGATGCAGAGTGTTAAACAGCAGCCAGATGCTTGCCAGATCTTCCAAAAAAATCAGTGAGGTAGCGTCATTATGTGGCTTTAACAGCATAAGTTATTTTAACCGCACATTTCTAAAAATAACGGGAATGACTCCATCTTCGTATCGTAAGGAAATGGCTCTTATACAAAATCATGAAATATAATTGTAAGAAAATAGTCTGGATTTATAGAGATAGAAATAGTATAATATATATAGAAGTATAAGAAAAACTGAAAAAGGAGGGTTTTGCTATGAAATTAACATTTAATGGAGCTGCTCATGAAGTGACAGGAAGCTGTCATTGTCTGGAGGCATGTAATAAGAAGATTATTGTTGATTGTGGCATGGAGCAGGGACGTGATATTTATGTGAATGAAGAACTGCCGTTTCCAATTTCCCAGATTGATTATGTTTTTCTGACGCATGCGCATATTGATCACTCTGGAATGCTGCCGTATCTTTATAAAAATGGTTTTCGTGGAAGTATTTTTGCAACAAAGGCAACGACGCAGCTATGTCGAATCATGTTGAAGGATAGCGCTCATATTCAGGAGTCTGAAGCAGATTGGAAAAACAGAAAAAATAAGAGAAGTGATGCAGAGCCGGTGGTTCCTGTCTATACTATTGAGGATGCAGAAAATGTGCTGACATATTTTGTTCCATGTGAATATGAAAAAAAGATTGATATTGCACCAGGCATTCAAATCAGGATGAGAGATGTTGGCCATTTGCTTGGCTCAGCGTCTATTGAGGTATGGTTGACAGAAGCAGGACATACAAAGAAAATTGTGTTCTCCGGTGATATTGGAAATACGAATCAGCCATTGATTAAAGATCCATTATATGTGGACGATGCCGATTATGTTGTTATGGAATCAACGTATGGAAATAGAAGTCATGATCAGGGCATTTCTCTTTTAGACTGTAAAAGTGAGTTAAAGCAAATTTTAAAGGAGACACTTGCTGCCGACGGAAATTTAGTGATCCCTTGTTTTGCAGTTGGACGTACACAGGAAATATTATATTTTTTAAGACAGCTTAAGGTAGATCATGAACTGCCAGAATTTGAACATACAGAAGTCTTTGTGGATAGTCCGCTTGCTGTGGAGGCTACAAATATTTTTATGACAAATACACAGGAATGCTTTGATGAGGAAGCCATGGCACTTGTGCGTCAGGGAATTAATCCGATTCGTTTTCCGGGACTTCGATTGTCCGTGAGCGTAGAGGAATCACGTGCTATCAATGAAGATCCAAAACCCAAGGTCATTCTCTCAGCATCTGGCATGTGCGATGCCGGACGAATCCGTCATCATTTAAAACATAATCTTTGGCGACCAGAATGCACCATTTTATTTGCTGGTTATCAGGCAGAGGGAAGCCTTGGCTGCGTGCTGTTAGGCGGTGCAAAAAATATAAGACTTTTTGGAGAAGAAATTTGTGTAAAGGCACGAATTGCACGCATGACGGGAATAAGCGGTCACGCAGACAGAGAAGGACTTGTGCGCTGGGTAAGCCATATTGCACCTAAGCCAACACATGTATTTGTTGTTCATGGAGAGGATACTGTCACAGATTCATTTGCATCTCTTTTGACAACTACCTATGGGATTAATGCAACGGCACCATACACAGGAGAATCGTGGGATTTGCTGTCAGATCAAAAAATTCGTGAAGGAACAAGAGAGTATGTTAAGAAGGATTATCAGCCAAGAGAAGGCCGGATGAGTGATGTATATCGAAAACTGTTTGATGCAGCACAGCAGCTTCTAGCTATTGTAAAAAAATACAGAGAAGGTGCCAATAAAGATATTCGCCGTTTCACAGAAGATATTGAAAAGTTGTGCAGACGTTGGGATAAATAAAAATAATAAAAAGCTTGACATTGCATATTTTTGTGATATACTGTGCGTAACAATTACAGACAAAAAGCATTGACGAGGAGGAGTACATGCAGTTTCTGGATGGACAGAGAGAAATTGGTTGGTGAAAAATTTCGTGAAGGACGCATGGAAGTAGCCTTTGAGCTTTGGATCGAACAGGTATATTTTTACAGCTTTAGTAGACTCCAACGGAGATTCCTACCGTTATAAGGGAAGCAATATCGGAATTAAAAAAAATTCCCGTATTGTATTGAGTGCAGAAGTATTTCTGAATCTAGGTGGTACCACGGACATGTATGTTCGCCCTGGGCGTTTGGCTCAGGGTGTTTTTTGTCTGTGTTGGATAATCTTTATATTCAGGAGGAATCTGTAATGGAAAAAAAGTATGATTTTCAAAAGGCAGAGAAAGCATTGGAGAAAATGTGGCAGGATAATGATATCTATCGCTATCAGAATGGAAAAGAGAGAAAAATCTTTTCAATTGATACGCCGCCGCCGACTGTAAGCGGAAAGCTTCATATTGGTCATGTATTTTCCTATACACAGGCAGAGATGATTGCGCGTTTTAAGAGGATGCAGGGATACGATGTATTTTATCCATTTGGTTTTGATGATAATGGACTGCCGACAGAGCGCTTAGTTGAGCGCGATGAAAAAATTCGGGCAAATCAGATGCCTCGAAGTGAATTTCGGGCAAAGTGTATGAAAACGATAGGAACTTACGAGGGCGAGTTTAAAGAACTGTGGAGTCGTCTGGGTTTTAGTGTAGACTGGAATTTGCAGTATCAGACAGTATCAGATCGGGCACAAAGAATTTCACAGCGCTCTTTTATTGAGCTGGTAAAGAAGGAAAAAGCCTACATGAAGACATCTCCAGTACTGTGGTGTACTGAATGCCAAACTTCAATTGCACAGGCCGAGCTTGAGACAAAAGAGTGTGAGACGGTATTTAACTATCTGAATTTTACTACACCTATTGGCAATCTCTTGATTGCGACAACAAGACCAGAACTGCTTGCTGGATGCGCCTGCATTTTTGTTCATCCAGATGATACGCGATATAAGAAGTTTATCGGTCAGAAAGCAATAGTTCCGTTATATGATTTTGAAATTCCAATTCTTGCAGATGATACTGTAGCGATGGACAAGGGAACTGGCGTAGTTATGTGTGCATCATTTGGTGATTCAGCCGACGTTGAGTGGTATCAGAAGCATAAGTTAACATCTAAGGAAGTGATTCTTGCAGATGGAACAATCAGCGAGAAAATTGATTTTATAGGGAAAATGACTGTAAAAAAGGCCAGAGCGTATATCATTGAATTACTAAAGAAGCAAAATCTTTTGGTAAAACAAGAGACGATTCATCATATGGTTGCTGTTCATGAGCGCTGTCAGCATGAGGTTGAGTTCATTATGTCAAAACAGTGGTATATTGATGTTCTCTCAGAGAAGGACCGTTTTTTAAAGGCAGCAGATGAGATTCGATGGCATCCAGAGCATATGAAGAACCGCTATAAAATTTGGGTTGAAAACTTAAAGTGGGATTGGTGTATTTCAAGACAGCGTTATTTTGGTGTTCCATTTCCAGTATGGTACTGCAAAAAGTGTGGCAAACCGATTTTTGCAGAGGAGAGCCAACTGCCAGTAAATCCGCTTGAGCAGAGTCCATTAAAAGCATGTACGTGCGGCTGTAATGAGTTTATTCCAGAGACGGCTGTGTTTGATACATGGGCAACATCGTCAGTAACACCATTAATCAATGCACACTATAAAGAGACTGACGACATTTCAGATGAGATTTTTCCAATGGGAATGCGAAGTCAGGCACATGAGATCATTCGTACATGGGCATTCTATACTATCGTAAAGAGTCTGTATCATACAGGACAGGTTCCGTGGAAAGATATAATGATTAGTGGTTTTGTCTTGGCAAAGCCGGGAGAAAAAATTAGCAAGTCAAAAAATAATGCGTCCAATTCACCGATGATGCTGATAGAAAAACATTCTGCGGATGCGATGCGCTACTGGGCGGCAAACAGCAAGCTAGGAACAGATACATTTTTCAGCGAGGAAGAACTAAAAATTTCAAAACGTTTTTTAAATAAGCTGTACAATGCATCTAAATTTGTAATTCTTCAGTTGAATGAGTTTACACCAGAGAATGCGATGAAGGAAGAAAAAATGCTTCCGATAGATCGCTGGATCATGGAACGCGTAAATGAGACAACGATTCGCGCAGCACAGCTTCTAAACGAATTTGAGATCGGACAGGCACGCCATGAAATTGATGAGCTTTTTTGGAGCGATTTCTGCGATTTTTATATTGAAATTGCAAAAGAACGCCTTTATCAGCCACAAAAGCATGGAGAAGAAAATTGCAGATCTGGTCAGACTGCGCTGTATTACAGTCTTCTTGGAATTCTTAAGCTGTATGCGATTTATACACCGTATATGACAGACTATATCTTTCAGGAATATTATCGTCAATACGAAAAAGAGATTTCGCTGCATCAGGCTATTTGGCAAACGAAAACGACACAGACAGAGTATCTTGAATTTGGCGAACATGTAAAGGCAACACTGACACAGGTAAGAAAAGATAAGACGCAAAAACAGATGTCAATGAAAGATCCTATTGAAAAGCTGACGATTACCTGCCCAAAAGCGTACCGGGAATTTTATCAGAAGACACTTGGTGATCTTTATGCTTGCACGGCAGCAGAGAAGATTATGATTCGAAGTTAACAATATTTGCACTTGTCACATTTTTGCTGTTATGCTAAAATCATGGTGAAAATAAGTGGAAATTAAGTGAAAATTGAAACTATTAAATATAGAAAGGAAAGAAAAATGAGACTTATTATTGTTCGCCATGGCGATCCAAATTATGAGATTGACTCTTTGACAGAAAAAGGATGGAGAGAAGCAGAATTTCTTTCTGTTCGCATGGAAAAACAACTGCAGAAGGAACATACCTATATTTATACATCACCGCTTGGCCGTGCAAAGGATACAGCATCCTTGACCTTAAAGAAGCTTGGTATGACAGCGACTGAGTTTAAGTGGCTTCGTGAGTTCGAGGCACCGGCGATTGATGAGGATACTGGTATTTATAAGGTTTGTTGGGATTTGCTTCCTGCTCGTTGGACAAGTGAGCCAGCATATTATGATAAGGATCAGTGGATGAACACACCATTTATGAAAAAGGCAAAGGCAGATACTGAATCAGCATGGGTGTATGATGGTCTGGATTCACTGTTAAAAAAGCATGGATATACAAGAGAGAATGGCTATTATCGTGCAGAGCATGCAAACAGAGATACGATTGTGCTGTTTTGCCATTTTGGTGTAGAGTGCGTGATGCTTGGTCATCTGCTTGGAATATCACCAGTTGTTCTTTGGCATGGGACAGCAGCGGCACCGTCTTCTGTGACAACATTGTACACAGAGGAGAGAAGAGAAGGTATTGCAAGCTTTCGTATGCAGTCCTTTGGAGATCTGTCTCATTTATATGCAGCAGATGAGCCGGCATCCTTTGCAGCACGATTTTGTGAAACATATGATAATAAGGAAGAAAGACATGATTGATCGTGTACTTTTTTTGACCGGGGGCAGCAATTTGCCCCCGGTTTTTTATTATAAAAAGCAGCTTGACATTAAAAAAACAACATCGTATAATTACCAATGGTAACCAAATAATTATCAGTGGTAATTATATAGAAGATTACTATAATTGACCACCAAAACAAGAAAGGAGAAAACATGGATTCTGAGAAAATAAAACGGATGCTTGATGCCTGCTATATGGCAAAAAGAATCAGAGAACTGCTTCCAAAGCTTCCAGATGGTGTTAGTCCGGCATATATCCAATATCTTGATGTTATTCATACGCTGCAGAAAACAAAAGAGTATGTGAAGGTATCTGATATTAGTGATGCGTTAAATCTTCCAAGACCAGGTGTCACGAGAACAGTCAAAGCTATGGAAGAGAAGGGATATCTCAAGAAGATTTCTTCAGACGAAGACGGGAGAGTTACGTATATTGCGATTACAAAAAGTGGAGAAGAATTGTCTGATAAGTACGACAGAAACTATTACAGCAGACTGGCTCCGTATCTGGACATGATTTCTGATGAGGAAGCAGATTGTATGATTCAGACAATAAAGAAATTTTATCAGGTCATGAGCGAAAGGAGAGTTGACATTGAGTAGAGAAAAAGTAAATGATAAGGCAGATTTCACGCAAGGCAGCATACTTGGAAAATTAATTCCATTTATGATTCCGATTCTTGGTGCACTTGTGCTGCAGGCAGCATATGGCGCAGTTGATCTTCTTGTGGTGGGAAGATTTGGAACGACATCTGGTCTTTCAGCAGTATCGACAGGCAGTCAGGTATTAAATCTTGTAACATTTGTGATAACACAGTTCGCAATGGGTATTACTGTTTTGATTGCCAGATATATTGGCGAGAAGAGGACACAGTCAATTGGTGCACTGATTGGCGGTTCTGTAGTTGTATTTGCGGTAATGTCAGCAGTGCTGTTTGTTATAATGATCGTGTTTTCGCGTCCGATTGCTGTATTGATGCAGGCACCAGAGGAAGCAGTAAGTCTGACATCTGTTTATGTAAAGATATGCGGAAGCGGTATTTTCTTTATTGTTGCTTATAATGTTCTTTCTGCTATTTTTAGAGGACTTGGAGACAGTAAGTCACCATTGATATTTGTTGCAGTTGCATGTGTTATCAATATTGCAGGAGATTTAATATTAGTAGCAGGGTTTCGTATGGATGCAGCAGGTGCAGCGATTGCGACTGTAGTAGCACAGGCTGTAAGTGTTGTGTTTGCATTATGGATGCTGATGAAAAAGAAGCTTCCATTTAAAATCACAAAAGCTGATTTTAAGGTTAATAGCCACTGCAAGCGTGCACTGAAAATTGGTCTTCCATTAGCACTTCAGGAATGCTTGACTCAGATTTCATTCCTTGCACTTTGTGCATTTGTCAATCGTCTGGGATTAGAGGCTTCATCTGGATATGGTGTTGCGTGTAAAATTGTAAATTTTGCGATGTTGATTCCAAGTTCCTTAATGCAGTCAATGGCATCATTTGTATCACAAAACGTTGGAGCAGGAAGCGAAAAAAGAGCTAAAAACGCGATGTTTACTGGAATTGGTGTAGGTGTTTTGATTGGAGTGGTTGTGTTTGCCCTTGTTCTTTTTAAGGGGGATTTTTTGACAGGAATATTTACAACAGACGCCGATGTTATACAAAAAGGATATGATTATCTTAAAGGTTTTGCACTGGAGACAATTGTTACCGCTATATTATTTAGTATGATTGGTTATTTTAACGGACACGATCAGACTATGTGGGTAATGGCACAGGGACTGATCCAGACATTGCTTATTCGTCTTCCATTAGCATATTACATGAGTATTCAGCCAAATGCAAGTCTTACAAATATAGGATTTGCAGCACCGGTGGCAACAATTTTTGGAATTGTCTTAAATATAGGATTCTTTGTGTGGATGAATAAAGCCAGAAAGTGTATTTAAAAAAGAACATAGTGCAGTATGCTTGACAAAAAAATATTTTTTAAGTAAGCTAGAAAAGCATGAAAGATGCAAAAAAGTTACATAAAGTATACGCAGGAAAGTGCCAATGCGGGCGCTTTTTGGGAAGGAATATGAAATGACAATCGAAGAAGCAGTTTGCTACTTAAAAAAGCAGGATTTAGCAGCACTTGAAGTTGGTACCTACCAGGTAAATGATGATTTTTATTTTATGATTCAGGAGTATGAGACAAAGCCAGCAGAGAATTGCCGTCTGGAGACTCATAATTGTTATGCAGATATTCAGTGGATCATTTCCGGTGAGGAGGAGATCGACACAGTAAGCAGAACTGGTTTAGAGACAGATGAGGAATATGATGAAAAGCGTGATGTTGCATTCTGGAAGGAGCCAGAAGAAATGTGTCAGTCCATTCTGACAACAGGTTCTTACGCAGTACTTCCTCCGAGCATTGCTCATAAGCCGCAGATGCGTGCTGGAAAAGAAGCTTGTCACGTAAAGAAGTGCGTAGCAAAAGTTAAATGGCAGGCTTAATCTATGTATGAGATTATGACATCAGATGAAGCAATCCGTTTGATTCGGGATGGAGACTGTATATGTGTTAATTCATTTGTGGGAATTGAAAATCCAGTGGAGCTGCATGAGGCACTTTATCGCCGCTATCAGAAAATGCAGTCACCTACCCATCTGACAATTGTTTCTAGTGCAGGATTTGGCGTGTGGGATACTGAACACAATGCTGAAGGATACATTCGTGACGGGGCAGTAGACAAGTTGATTTGTGGTCATTTTGGTGCTATGATGAGCACAAAAAAGCTTGTGTTGGAGGATCGCTTTGAGGCATATAATTTGCCGCTTGGCTGTATTTCTCATGCGATTCGTGCACAGGCAGGGGGACTTTCAGGTGCACTTTCAAAGGTTGGTCTTGATATATTTGTCGATCCGAGACTGGAGGGACCAGGAATCAACCGAGTTTCGATTGACGATTCGCTTGTAAAGCATGTAGAAGTGGATGGTGAGGAGTTTCTTTATTATAAGCTTCCGAAAATAACAATTGCGCTGATAAAGGGAACTGCGGCAGACCATAAGGGAAATATTACTTTTGACGATATGTTTATGTCTGGCGATGCACTTTCCATTTGTCAGGCTGTAAAGGCAAACAGAGGAAAAGTAATTGTCCAGGTAGATAGGCTGGTAGACACGCCGTCACGACCGCGAAATGCTATTATTCCGGGCTGTCTGGTAGATGCGATTGTAGTTGCAGAGCCACAAGAGCGAAATGAAGCGTATACAGCGCTGACGGGAAGCTTTGAAATTCCATATGAGGAATGGCATACCTGGAGTGAGAAGATTGATCAGGCATCAGAAAAGATGCTCAAGGATAATACAATCGGAAAAATCATTGGAAGACGAGCTGCCAAAGAGCTTAGGGTTGATGATATTGTTAATATTGGAATTGGCATTCCAGAGATGGTTTCACGCTATGCAAGAAAGAGCGGCATGCTCGATATGGTAACACTGACTGTTGAATCAGGTGGTATTGGCGGTTTTCCAGTTTCGGGTGAGGCGTTTGGCGCGATGATCGGAGCTGCGTCCGTCTACGACATGGCAAACCAGTTTGATCTTTATGACAATGGCGGTTTGGATATATGCTTTATGGGTGCACTTGAGGTTGATCAATATGGAAATATTAATGCACACAGAGGTCCAGGTGCATTTGCTGGTATTGGTGGATTTGCCAATATAACTGCAAAGACACCAACTGTTGTATTCTGCATGAGCTTTAATGCAAAAGGCTTAACTGTATCACAAAAAAGTGGTGAGATTACTATTGAAAAAGAAGGATCAGTACCTAAATTTGTAGAGCATGTTAATAGCATAAGCTTTTCGTCAAAGCGTGCAATCGAAAATGGGCAGAAGGTTTTGTATGTGACAGAGCGCTGTGTATTTAGACTGACACCTAAGGGACTTAAACTTATTGAGGTGTATCCTGGTATTGACGCGAAGCGTGATATTCTTGACCAGCTTCCGTTTGAGGTAGAATACAAACAGTAAAAACATATATTTTACAAGAACAGTACAAAAGAGAAGATAGGGTCAAGGCCCACTTCTTTTAGTGCTGTTTTTTTGCAAGTAGAGAACAAAAGGAGAAGCTATGAAATTGATACATATTTCTGATCTGCATCTTGGAAAGCGGATCAATGAATTTTCAATGCTGGATGATCAGCGTTATATTTTGGAGCAGGTAGTCAAAATTTGCGTAGAAGAGCATGCAGACGCACTCCTTTTGGCGGGAGATATTTATGACAGACCTATTCCACCGACTGAGGCTGTTATGATGTTAGACTGGTTTTTTAATGCACTTGCAGCGCAAAAAATTAAAGTATGTGCTGTCAGCGGCAATCATGATTCAATGGAGCGCATTGCGTTTGGTGCAGGGCTGATGAAGCAATCAGGCGTGTACTTGTCTACAGTATATGATGGCAGTACACAGAAGGTTACATTGACAGATGAATTTGGAGAAGCACAAGTTTACCTTTTGCCATTTGTTCGTCCGTCTATTGTGCGCCGTGCACTGGGACAAGAGGAAATTGAGTCATATCAGGATGCAGTTTTTGCGGCAGTAAACCATATGGATATTGATACGAAAAAGCGAAATATTTTGGTGGCACATCAATTTGTTACGGGTGCAGGCCGCTGTGATTCGGAGGATATTGTTGTTGGCGGAGTTGATAATATAGATGCATCTATCTTTGAAGCATTTGATTATACGGCACTTGGTCATATTCATAGTCCGCAGAATATAAAAGAAAATGTGCGTTATTGCGGAACTTTATTAAAATATTCAGTTTCCGAGGCAGGACAGGAAAAATCAGTTACTGTTATCGAGATGAGAAAAAAGAATGATATTGTTGTTCGCACAATTCCATTAATTCCAAAGCATGATCTTAGGGCAATTCATGGCTCTTATATGGAAGTGACAGCGCGCACATTTTATCAGGGGACAGCTACGGATGATTATGTGCAGATTACGCTGACAGATGAGGAAGATATTCCAGATGGAATGCAGAAGCTTCGCACTATCTATCCAAATCTTCTTGGTCTTTCTTATGATAATCTAAGAACAAGAACGCAGCAGACAATAGATTTTGACAGTAAGATTAAGCAAAAGAGTGAGAAACAGCTGTTTGAAGAACTTTACGAAAAGCAGAACAATCAGCCAATGAGTATAGAACAAAAACAATTTGTAGAAGAACTGTTTATGCGATTACAGGAGGACAAATCATGAGACCACAAGTGTTAACAGTCAGTGCGTTTGGACCATATGCAGGAGAGATAACGATTGATTTTGAACGTTTGGGGACGCAGGGACTTTATCTGATTACTGGAGATACTGGAGCAGGAAAAACAAGCATTTTTGATGCTATCACATTTGCACTATATGGAGAAGCCAGCGGTGAAGTGCGTGATCCGCAGATGTTTCGCAGCAAATATGCGAAAGCAGAGACAAAAACATATATAGAACTCACCTTTTGCTATAGAGGAGAGAAGTATCGCGTAAAAAGAAATCCAGAGTATCAGCGACCTAAGGGAAGAGGAACAGGCTTGACGCTTCAAAAGGCAGAGGCAGAGCTTGAATATTTGTCAGATTCGAGCAGACCGATTGTGTCAAAGTCTAAGGATGTCACAAAAGCTGTAACCGAAATTTTAGGACTGGATTATCGCCAATTTACGCAGATTGTTATGATTGCGCAGGGAGATTTTCAAAAGCTTCTTTTTGCTGACACGGCGACTAGAAAAGAAATTTTTAGACGAATATTTCATACAGAAAAATTTCAGCAGCTTCAGGATGCTCTTAAGGCAGAACTTAGCCGACAAAAAGAAGCATATGAGGATCTGCGAAAAGGCATTAGTCAGGAACTCAGCATGGCAGTCTGCCCTAATGGTGCTATTGAAGAGCCTGAATGGAACATATTAAAAAGAAATGGATTTGACGGTCAGACACTTCGGGCAATTGAGTTAATTGAAGGATTTTTGTCAGCAGGGGAAGAAAAGTATCAGATGCTCAAAAAAGAGGAGGAAGAACTTTCATGCAAACAGCGTACACTTGCTGTTTATGAAGAAAAGCTTCAGAGGTATAAAGAAACTTGTGAGAGTGTCAAGGAAAAAGAAAAACGATTAGAAACTTTGCTGCCAAAGGTGATAAAGGCACAGGAGTTTTTTAATGAGCAGGTTAACAAACAGCCAAGACAAAAAGAGCTAGAAGCAAAAAAACATCGTCTGCAGCAGGATAAGCAGTTGTGCGAGGCAGTTCAATCAGAAGAAAAACAGCTTATACAAGTAAAAAATGAGCTTAAGGAGAAAGAAGAAAAACAATGCAGACAGTCTGAGGAAAGAAAAAAGCAGACACAGTGTATAGAAGAAATGAATCGTCAGCTAGAACTATTAAAGGATTGTGAGGTGGCATATTCTCAGGCACTTTTGCAAATGAAGCAGATTGAAAAGCAAAAAAATGAGTGGGAAGAGATTCAAAAGCAAAAATTAGAAGCGGAAGAGACGATTTGTGAATTGAAGCAGTCTATTCAGTCTGTCTTTGATCAGAGAAAACAGCAAGAAGAACAGATAAAGGCTTGTGAAATTGAGATAGAAAAGCTGTCTGAAGCAGGAAGAGAGGAACAGCGCTGTCAAAGTCTGGTAGAGGATAGAAAGCATCAGCTTGATCAGTATCAGACAAGCTATGCAGAGTATAAAAGTACATGCGACTGTCAAAAAAAGAAGGAGCAGTCAATCATTCAGCAAAAAGAGCAGCTTGATAAGCTTAATGAGATGATACAGAAAAAAGAGCAGCTTTGTGAAGAACTTAAAGACTGCGATGTACTTTTGGAACAGAAAAAAGCACAGATAAAGGAGAATGACTATCGCCTTGAGGAACTTACTAAATTTGAAAAACAGCTGAAAGAAGAAAAAGAGCAGGAGCGTATACATACAGAGCTTCAAAAAAAGTGTAAAATTTATATAGCGTCATATGAAAGCTGCCAGTCAGAGTGGAAGCAGGCATGGACATGTTATCTGAATGCGCAGGCAGGAATTTTAGCCGAAGGACTTGAAGAGGGCAAGCCTTGTCCAGTGTGCGGTTCTGTGCATCATCCTGTTCTGGCAGCAAAGAATTTACAGACAGTGAGCCGTGAAGAACTTGATGAAATGCAAAAGAAAACAGATGAAGCACAAAGAAAAGCAGAAAAGGCAAGTGCCGCGGCACAAGCAAGTTACGCTCAGCTTCAAAAGCTGCGTCAGAATATGTTTGATGAAATTACAAAATGGCTTAAAGGTGAAGAAGTAATATTTGAATCAATTAAGACATGTGATCAGGCAGAAGAATTACTAAAGAAAAGCTTCAAACAGCTATGTCAAAAAAAAGAACAGCTTTTGACACAAAAGACAAGCTTAGAACAACAAAGCACGACGTATCATTGCCTAACAACAGAACTTGTAAATGCTAAAGAAAAACAGCAGTTTGCTGTCAGCCAGCTTCAAAAGGAAAAAGAAAATTATGCAGTGCTGACCGATAAGGCGGCGAGCATGAAAAAGTCGCTTGATCAGATTGCAGCTGATAAAAATGAGACAGAAAAGGAAACATTTTTGACGAAACAATTGCAGCAGGCAAAGGAGGCGCTTTTTAAGGCAGGCAAGAATATTGCGTATGCAAGATCATTAAAGGAAAAAGAAGATGAGCTTAAGAAAAGCAAAGAAAATTTGCTGCAAAAAGAGCAAGAGCAAAGGACAAACCTTGATGGTATGCTAGGAAAGCTTGATATTACAAAGCTTCAAATTGAAAAGCTTCAGAAAGAGGTAGAAAGTGATTTCGCAATTGCCAAATTGTATGAGGATAAAAAAGAGCAGGTAAACAGGCTTAGGGCAGAGACGGAAAATAAGGATCGGCTGCAAAAAGCACTTTTGCAGGAACAGACAAAAAAAGAAAAAGCAGATGAGGCATTTCAGCAGCTAGAGATTTTAATTGCAGAGGAGCGAGCCACAAATCAGGAACGAGAAAACAGTCTGAGACAAAAATATGATTATTTGCAGGCACAGAATGCGCAGTGGGACGGCCAAAGCGCACAAGAACTTTGTTTATGTTTGCAAGAGCAAATGGAACGAATTGAGAGCGAGCAGCAGCAAATTGAGCAGGTATATCAGGCAGCACAAAAAGAGATGCACAGCCTGAAGGCAGATGAGCAAATCTTAAGAAACAGTATAGAGGAGGGGAAAAAGCAGATTCTTTCGATACTAGAAGACAATGGCGGTACAATGCCAGAGGAAGAACTGGTAAAAAAAGAACAGGAGGAATTGTCGATTAAAAAAGAGATAACTTCACAGGAATGTCGGACTTGGTTTGCCGATAATGAGAAGAATCGTGCTGTACTTCTTGGCGTTAAGAAACACCAGACAGTAATGCAGGAAACAGAGAAAAAATATGTTTGGGTGCGTGAACTTTCAAACACAGCAAACGGTCAGGTTACAGGAAAGCCTAAAATTGAGCTTGAAACATATGTTCAGATGGCTTATTTCGAGCGCATACTGCGCCGGGCAAATGTGCGTTTAATGACGATGAGTCAGGGACAGTATGAGTTAAAGCGTCGTGAGGATGCCGAAAATAAAAAAGAAAAAGCAGGACTTGATTTAAATGTTATCGATCATTACAATGGAAGTGAGCGAAGTGTACGGACACTTTCGGGCGGCGAGAGCTTTCAGGCAGCTTTGTCCCTTGCACTTGGTCTTTCAGATGAGATACAGTCAATAGCAGGTGGCATTCAGATTGATACGATGTTTGTGGATGAGGGATTTGGCTCATTAGATGAGGCAGCACTTTCGCAGGCATTAAAGGCACTTGCAAATCTGGCAGACAAAAATCGTATGGTTGGCATCATTTCACATGTGGCAGAGCTAAAGGATTCTATTAACAAAAAGATTCTTGTCACAAAGACGATGGGAACAGACGGTCCTGGCAGCTATATAAAAATCGAAACAAATTAAAATCATAAAACATAGAAAAATGAAAGGAAGGAAAAGCAAAATGAACAAACTACAAGAAGAAATTGAAAACAGACACCTTCCAGAGCTGATGCGTTTGGAGAATGGAGATGCGGTAACAAACTATGAGGATTGGAAGCTTCGTCGGGAAGAAATTAAAAAGCTATTGTGTCATGAATATATGGGAGTAACACCAGAAAATATCAAATCTACATTTGAATGTGTGGGTGTGGATGAAGATGCATATGGTGGAAAGGCAACTGAAAAAACAATGAAAGTTCAGTTGGCAAATAATAATGACGCATACGAGTTTATATTTAAATTGATTTTGCCAAAAGCAGTAAAGGAAAAGATACCTGCATTTCTTCATCTGCAGTTTAATGAACTTGTGGCTGGAGGCTTGGGTGAAGAAATAATAGATAACGGATATGCAATTGTGCATGTATGCTATCAGGATATTGATCCAGATGACAGTAAGGAGAGCTTTTTAGGTGTAAGCCGCTTTGAAAAAGATTGGATTAAGAAAGATCGTTGGGGTAAGATTGCAGTTTGGGCATTTGGAGCAAGCAAAATAATGGATTATTTACAGACTGTAGTACAGCTTGATCATGCCCGCATTGCAGTAATAGGTCATTCACGTCTGGCGCTGACAGCCCTATGGTGTGCTGCGATGGATGAGCGTTTTTCTCTTGCTGTGGCTGGAAATTCAGGAAGTCTTTACCGTGGCAGTCAGGCAGAAAGTTTTCGTGATCTGTCACGTGAATATACACGTTACTGGTTTTGCCCGAATTTGTTTCGTGATGATCGTGATGCAAATGATTTGCCATTTGATATGCATTTTTTAATTGCACTTATTGCACCTCGATATGTTTGCCTGACAGGAGCTACGCGTGATCTCTGGGCAGATGCGCATTCTGAGGTATTAAGCGGACTTGCTGCCAGTCCAGCTTTTGAAATATTAGGACAGAAAGGACTGATTTGCCCAGATGAAATATTGCCAGATACCTTATATGATGAAGGAAATATTTCATTTTTCCTTCGCTCAGGTACACATTTTTTGGGACGTGATGACTGGCATGTGGTAATGAAGTATCGAGAAGAAAAAAATATATAAAATCATAATGACAATAAGTAAAACAAAAAATGCCGTTAATCTAAGCAGAAGAAGCTTTGGATTAGCGGCATTATAATGCAGAAAATTTTAAATTTCCTCAAAATCTTATTTTAGGGCTTGAATTATATTTATATGTATACTATAATATACGTAAATATACAACATTACATGAAGTGGAGGGAAATGCAATGTTAGAAATTGAAAACAAACTCAGAGAAAATGGGTATCTCTCAAATTCGTACATTAATTTTGCTGTAATGAGCGCGATAAACGGGGTTCCGCTTCTAGTAGAAGGTGATCCAGGCGTTGGAAAAACGTCACTTGCCTATGCTATAGCGAAGATGCTTGATTTGGAGCTTCTGCGTGTTCAGTTCTACGATGGTCTGTCTTATGATAAGATTCTGTATGACTATGATTATCAGAAACAGCTCCTGACGATTCAGGCGATCCAGGGAACGATTAAGGAATCGCTTGCAGGAAAAGACTTGCAGGAATCGCTGGATGCGGCAGGCAAAATCAATTTTTATAGACGTGATTTTTTGATTGAACGCCCGATCTTAAAGGCAATTAGCGGAAAGAAACGCTATGTCCTTTTGTTAGACGAAGTGGAGAAAGCATCAGAGGAGATTGAATACACGCTGTTGGAGGTATTGGAGAATTTCAGAATTTCCATTCCGCAGTATGGTACCGTGACCTGTCCAGAAGAGATGCGTCCAATCGTATTTCTCACATCTAACCGCTACAGAGATTTGTCGCAGGCATTGAAACGTCGCTGCAACTATCTTTACATTAAGCAAAAGACAGCCGAAGAGTTGAAAGAAATACTTCAAATGCAGAGAAGCATTGACACGAAAATTGCAGAATCAGTAGCAAATTGTGCAAAACAGATTCGCTCTTTGCCGTTAAAACAGCAGCCTTCCATTTCAGAACTGAGTGAGTGGGCAAAATATCTGTCTACGTTGAATAGTGACGAACTTGGGGAAGAAACGCTTAAAGCTTCTCTCTGTATGATTGCGAAAAACAAGGAAGACCGTCAGACCATGGAAAATGCAAAACTGTTCTAATGGAGGAATGCAATGCAAAAAGATATTCTTGATTTTCTTTCGGAATTTGCCGTTTTTCTCCAAGATCATAAATTTGCAGTTTCTGAGAGTGCACTTGCACATCTGCTAAGATTAGTAGAATCAGCCGGTGTGGATATCACAGAGGAAGATGAAATGTTGGCTGCACTTTCTGTCTGCCTGGCAAAGACAGGCGAGCAGGTAGCAAAGATGAAAGCGTTGTTTCGAGAGTTTCTGAGCAAAAAAACAATCCCGCAAAGGGTGTTGTATGCTCTAAAAGACTTCTTAATCAAGCGGTTGGGAAGTCTCTTAGAACACACAACCTAAAACCGAAGAAAGGAGCGCAAGTTATGAGAAAAAATGAGAAAATCACAGCTCTGTACGAACGACTGAGCCGTGATGACTTTGGCAAAGATGATGACCAACAGCGTGAGAGCAATTCCATTTCCAATCAAGACGGAATTTGTCAAGGGGGCTTTCTGCAAAAGTTACAAATTGTTCAATAATTATGTATTCTCACATCAATTTTTTCTCAACAAACTGTTGAATTACAAGTTGTATCGTATCTTCTACAAAGTTTGCATACTCGTCTCTTGACATAGTAATAAACTTATTTATTGATTTATCAAGTTCGGGCAAATAACCCATCACGCCGATCTTACGGACGATACTACCTTTTGGAAGATAATCAATATAATCGAGGAAAGATTTTAACGGAAGAATTTCTGTGAGATACCCGGAGTTCGGATGATCGCTCAGATACTCTGCCTCCATTTCGTAGATCTCACGCATATGCTCTTTCTTGGGAATGAGTCTTTTTACTGAATCCCACGTTTCATCCATACCGACAGCGGCAACACGCAATTCTTCGTCTGCCTTAATGCGCATCCATGTCGCTTTAACCCGATCATCGTCTCGGATCATAGCTTGAAACGCTGCATCAGTAATCAAATGACAGTAGTAGCCGAGCAGAAACGCATATTCTTCTGCAGATTTGATTTTGTCTTTACGCTTCAAGATGTACTCGTCGCAGAAAGCATCGCAATCCGAGGCTTTCTTTCGCTCACTCTGCATCCAATGCGTTACTTCTCTGGACGGCGTAAAGGCTGTCCAATCTTCATTTTCTACGTTGCAATCCGGTGCGATATTACCAACGCAGAAACCATGTCTATCTAAGTTCGGAATACGTTCAAGAACGCCATCCGCAATCATTAAGTGTGTAATCCAAGTCGCCATTATTTTTCTCCTATAACTATCGGCTTCTTGGCATCAATAATAATCGACACCATGCCAAGTTTGCCGTCTTTATTTCGTGTGTCAAAACGTAATGAACGTCCGATTTTTCCATCAAGTTCATTCCAGTATTTATAATGGAATGTTCCGTTTTCATCGCAGTATTCAAGCAGATCAACAACAAAACCCGCTTTTTCAAAGGCAGCACACAAGGTTTTATAATCATAAACAATTTTATGAGTGTACGCAGGATGATTGGGATCACCATTACCGCCAACTTTGACAATACCTTGATACCACTCGTTTCTGAAATTGGCATCGGGAACAGCCACTCTTATGTATCCTCCATCTGCGAGAAAATCATAACAATTCTGTGCAGCGATACAGCCATCGTCAAATGTCATGTGCTCCCAAACGTGTTCAGCAAGAAAGGCAAATGGCTTTACTTCCGCAAACATTCTTTCAAAGTCAGCTCGATTAAGCAGATCAAGCTCATTTTCTTGTGTGCTTATCCAACCCTCGTATGCAGTTTTACCGGCACCAATTATAACTTTCATGTTTGATCTCCTGTGATCTCTGTTATGGGCTTTCCTCTCAGATGAAAGAATCGTCTCTGTTCTTCAGCTTTCCAACCTAACATTGGTGCTTTCTTATTAAAGAAAAACACTGTATGCCCATGACCGCCCTCAATGTATCTGTCGTATGCCTCTTTAGATACGGGCAAACTATATGCGCCCTCAATATGATAATCAGCAACATGGAGTTTTTCGGGTTCAAAGGTAAAATCCATAATAATTATAGCACAAAAATATGAAAAATTCTACCGGCTTCACGAATAAAACAGAAAAATCGGGAGTGCATCGCTCAAAATGCACTCCCGCTGAAATTTTATCGCTCCCAACTGTCTCGATTCTTCTTGTTCTGCTTTTGCTGTGACTGCTGTTGCTGTTTCCGGCGAATGAACTCCCGAACAGAACGTGTATCTGATTCTTCATGGAGCAGATTTGCCACATCACGCTTGCTGTCGTGCATCAGCATCGGATCGTATTTCTCGCCGTAAGCAGACTTCACACAGTCAACGGCAGAGCGTTCCTTTTCCTCACGAACGGCAAGCCGTGCGTCCATCAGCTCAGCGGCATCCATACCGCCGGCTTGCTCTTTCAGCTCAGCATACTGCTTCAAGGCTTCATTAAGCTCAGCAGAATATTTCACCTCCTGCTCGGAAATCTTTTGCAGCGCCCCCTCCAGCGTGGCAATTTCTTTCTTCGCGGCAGAGATGCCCGCACCATCGGCGCAGTTCAAAGAACGAAGCAGCATTTCTTTCTCTATTTTCAGTTCCTCTATTTCCTCGGTCAGCTCAGCCATGCGACGGGTAAGGTCATGCAGTTTGGTTATCTGATAGAACGGCGTTTCCTTTTTCTCCGCAAGCAGATTCCTCCGTTCCTTGGATTTCTCCTTGATTTGTTGCACCAAACTCGCATAGCGTTCAAGCTCCGGCTTGACTGCATCAACACGCTTACCCATGCGGTTCTTACCTACACCAATATAACGAAGCTGATAGCTGAAAATCAGTATACTGCTGCGTAGCTTTTCCAATGCTTCCGCTATGGCAGGAACCGTATTCTTTACCGCTTGCATCAGCTTCTTGACCGTTGCTTTCAGCTCACGGAGCAGTGCATTGTCTGCCTTGATCTGACGGTTGATTTCACAGCGGTCAGAGATAACACCCTTTTTCTCCAACGCACGGGCAACCACACCCTCGTGAATAGTGGGCTGCTCGGTCAAGCCTCTGTCTGCGTGGCTGCGGTGGTCGGTGCGCTCGTCGTGTCCGTATCTCTCTAAATAACAGTTGGTCACGTCTGCCCACGCCTTGCGCCACTCCACAAGCTGTTCTTCGCTGTTCCAACGCTCGGCAATGGGATTCTGTCTGCCGAACTTGGTGCTTTTGGGGTGTTTGTTGGCTCGTTCATAGCCGTGCTTCTCGGCCTCGGATGGAGGCATATACACTTTCTTTCGACCGACCTTGTACGGATATTGCTTTTCCCATCCGTCTGCCTGTGCCGCCTTGAACTCGGCGGCGGTAAAGCCTCGTTCCTCGCCGTTTCTGACGCAGAGATATTCTTTCTCGGTCTTGTACTGCCAGTTGCCCTGTTCATCAAGCGGGCGCACCGTCAGCATAATATGAGCGTGCGGATTATGACCGGGCGGATGCGGATCGTGAATGGCAACATCAGCGCACATCCCCTCGGCAACAAAGCTGTTCTGAATAAAATCGGTTATAAGTTCCTGCCATTGTGCTGGTGTCAGCTCAATAGACAGAGCAGGAACGAACTCACGTGCAAGGCGGCTGTCCTTGGTCTTTTCGTTTTCCTCCACGGCGTTCCAAAGCAGACCTCGGTCTTTCCATTCGGCAGGAGCAAACTCCGGCAGAAATACATCTTGCCACACAAGCCCTTTCTTTCGTGTATAGTCGTGCCGTACTCCGTCATAGTCATTCAAGATGTTGGTACAGCTCAGATAAGCGGAAGCGGCAACCGCAGACCGTCCCGTACCTCGGCTGACCACTTTGGCTTCCAAGTGGTAGATCGCCATTCGTTCTCACCGTCCTTTCGTCCTCGTTCTCGTTTTTGTTTCTTTTTCGCAAAAAAGAAAATGGGTGTCGCAGGAGAAGCGATACCCGTAACTGCGATAAAACTGCCGGTGGCAGATTTTCGCAGGCAGGCGGCGAGTTGTTTCCAAAACGGAAACAACTGTTTTGATGATGAAGCAAAACATATAGCCGACTGCGTGGACAATGACAGCAGCGCCGCAGAGCTGTGGCATTGTCCATAAGGCTTCCGCAGAAGCCGCATCCGCCTCGCAGAGCGCACGGTTGCCGCAGGCAATACCACCGCCCCTTCGGGGTGGTGAGTAAGTGCGCCCTTCGGGATAAAAGAAACGGGACGCTCGGTTGCCCGAACGCCCCTCGTCTCATGTTTATCGTTTTAGCCCGCATAGAAAGTCCTCCAATTCGTCAAGGCTCATGGAAGCAACGTTCGGAAAGACCTTTTCCAGTATCGCTCCCTCCTGGATCAGCCGTCGTGTCCTCGCTTTTCGCTCCTTATTACGGTCACGCATCTCTGCTTCCTCCAGTCTGTGCTTGGCTTGTAGTAATTTCTTCTCGTCTGTGATCATAGAAAAACCTCCTGTGGTAGTAAAAAATGGGTTATTTGATAGCAACGCAATACCAAATATCCGTCCGTTTGGTATCATGCTTTTTTTGAAAATCGTTGTAGTAGCAAAAATGCCCCCGTTTAGTATCGCAGTAGTACCAAACGAGGGCAATAGTAGTATCAGAAACTGTCAGCAAAGTCCAATGCCGCCGAAATGTTCTCGTCATCTTCGTCGGGAATGACCTGCGGAACATCGTGTGTCAAAGGTGTAGAGTTGTAGAGTACGGTTTTTTCTATAATTCTCTGTATTAAACCAAGAAAAGCATCATCTTTTTCACGGGTTTCCAAATAAGGATCGGAAGCAAGCCGTGCCTGCCGTTCAAAATGGTCATTGATGGCGGTAACAATCGCCTTGCTATACGAGCGATACTGCTTTTTGTCCATCTGCTGTAAATGCTCGTAGGCTCGGCGGTCATCCTCATCTGCAAGATTTAAGCGCAGGGTAGTCGTGTAGATCTGCTTCATACGATGCCTCCTTTTCTGTTCTGCTTCTGTTCAGCAAGCAGTTCATAGCCTTTTGCGGTAGCGCAAATATCGTCGTTGATAATCACACGGTCTTTGTCATAGCTGCCGAAGTTTTTGAGAATACAGCTTCCGCCGCCTACCACATACAGGCGCACCAGTTCCGGATCGTATTCATGCTCACGCAGTCTGCGGAAGATGCCCTCCGCATATTCGGTTGCGGTATCACGGATGGCGGTCAGATAACGCTGGCTGATGTCTGCCGTTCCGTGACGGATAACACGCTCAAGGACGGTTTCATCCACCGATACACCAAATTGCTTCATCAGATTTTCACGCACAGCAAGCATACACTGATTTGTGCCGTATTTTTCGGTAAAACACTTTTTCGCAAGAGGGCGGCACTCGTTGATATACATGACGTTCATCGTACCGTTGCCAATATCGCAGAGCATATTGATGCCCTTGAACTCACGGAGCTTGTCTGCAACCGCAGAAAAGCCCTGCGGAAAAATATCCGCACCGGCAAATTCAACGTGGTAGTCAACTCCCTTGAAAGTGAAGTCGGCGCTGTCGTTCTGCAGGAGGTATTCCCTGAAGCTGTCCTTCTGTTCGCTCACCCAAGTCAGAGGGAGTCCCGCCGCAAGGTGGACACGGGCAGAGATCAGCTTGCGGATGTTCAGCTCACGGGCAACAGCGGCAAGAGTAAGAATATAGTAGTCGCTGTCTGTCATTTTGTCGGAGATAAATTCCTTGTGTTCCTCACCAATGAGATAATATCTGCCCTCGTAAACAAGCAGATTGCTCTTGAAGGTCGGCTCCTTGTCGTAGGCGGCTACGCCCGTCTTAAAGCAACAATGGGCAGTCTTGATGTTGCCATAGCCGTGATCGATGCCGATGATGATGGGATTGGTGTTGTTGTAGTTGTTCATAAAATTCATAGAGATTCCTTTCTGCCGCTTTGCGGCGATACAAAATATTATCGGTTTTAGCAAAGTGCCAAGTTGGCACTTTGCCGCTGATAGTTGGTGAGTGGACATTTTGTCCACTCACCTCGAAAAGCATCAAGAATCAAAGTTTCAAAATGATACAATGATGCAAAACAGGCATAAAAAATCAAGTTGCCAAAATGACAACTTGAAACAGAAGAAGCGGATCGATATACATCAATCCGCTTCAAATATCGTTATGCTGTTTTTTGTTCGTTTTCCGTCGGTGCCTGTTCGTGCTTTGCTTCTCGTAAGTCTTTCTCCCGTTCGCCTTGCCGCTTGATCTGTGCCGCATACCGGCAATCATCTGAACAATATTTTACGCTGTTTCGTGTCGTGGTAAACTCCTTGCCGCAGTGTTCACAGGTAAGCTCACGGATACGCTCTTTTGCCGCTTCCTGCCGGTAATACTTCGCTCGGCAGTTCACATCACAGAACAGCTTTGCCGTTGACCTTGCTTCAAAGGTCTTGCCGCAGCACTTGCAGGTCTGCGTAATGGGAACGCCTACGGTGCGTTCGCCGGATTTCAGCTTTTGGTAGCGTTCACGGCTACGGGCACGTTCTTTCTTCAAAAACTCCTGCCGCTGGATCTCTTCCTCGGTCAGCTCCGGTGCGGGAAGTTCAAAATGCCCGATAAACTTCAAATAAATTTCAACTTCCTGCACTCTGTCGCCTTTCACCTTTTCGGGAGCGTGAACGATGATCTTGTCGATAAACTCGTTAATCATCATTGTGGTCAGCTCGGAAAAGTCGGTGTATTTTCTTGCAAGCTCCATAAACTGCTCCACACGGACGGTATCTTCCTCAAAAGAGGATATCCGCTGTTCGGCTTCTGCCACGGATGCCTGCAAGGTTTTTTGCTCGGCTTCATATTCAGCAAGCAGGGTATCAAAGCGTTCATCGGTAATACGTCCGATGGCAAAGGATTCATAGAGCTTTTTGATGATATTGTCAAGCTCGGCAATGCGTTTCTTGTCCTTGCTCAGCCTGCGCTTGGTTTCTTTCGCCGCTTCCTTTTGCTTGATCTGCGAAGCGGCACGTACCTTTTCTGCAAATTCCTCTTGATTAGAGATAGCAAAGAAGTTAAAAAGCCGAAAAGCTGGCTCAAAAGTGTCAGTGCCTTTGCCAACGGTATCGGCGGCACACTCTTTTTCGGCATTGATAATGACAGAAACGTAATAGGCTTGGCTGACGCACAGACCGATGCAGAGACGATCAGCCGCTTGATTAAGGAACGTATCACGCCATATCCGAACTTTATCCTCGCTCCCGAACGGGATAATGGCAAGGATATTCTTGTGCTGTCCGTTTCCGCAGGACGCTCCACGCCCTATTATTACAAGGCAGACGGCATTACGGAAGCATATATCCGTATTGGCAACGAAAGCGTGATTGCCCCGTCGTATGTATTGAATCAGCTTCTTCTCAAGGGTATGAACCGCACTTATGATGCGCTGGATTCCGAGTACAATTTCAAAGACTATGCCTTTTCCAAGCTGCGTGAACGCTACAAGGCTTGGACAGGCAACAGCATGGAGGAAAAGCTGTTTGATTCCTTTGAAATGCGGGATGGCCACGGCAAGCTGACCAACGCAGGCGCTTTACTTGCGGACGATACTCCGATTAAGCACTCCCGTCTGTTCTGTACCCGTTGGAACGGTCTTGATAAAAGCGGCGGCATGGTGGATGCGCTCGACAGCGCAGAGTATTCCGGCAGCTTGATTATTCTGCTCAACGAGGGTGTCGGCTTCGTAAAGCGGAACATGAAAACCCGTTGGAAGAAAACCGCCAACTCCCGTATTGAAATGCCCGATTACTGTGAACGAAGTGTTTTTGAAGCCCTTGTCAATGCGCTGATCCATCGTGATTATCTGATTTTGGGCAGCGAAGTCCATATTGACATTTACGATGACCGTCTTACCATTACTTCTCCCGGTGGTATGGCGGACGGCACACGGATACAGGAAAGAGATATTTCCAATATTTCTTCCACTCGCCGCAATCCCGTCCTTGCCGACATTTTCGGCAGATTGGGTTATATGGAACGTCAAGGCAGCGGATTTAAGAAGATCACAGAAGCTTACCGTGCTGCCCACAATTACCGTGACGAATTGGAGCCGAAGTTCTATTCCGATGCAAGCTCTTTCCAAGTTACGCTGTTTAACTTGAATTATGGAACAACGGTAAACGCAACTAAGGCTACGATTGAGGACGAAAATGTTGCGATTGCTCCCGATCATCTTGCGATTGAGGTTGCGATTGATAAACTGAACGCAAGCCAAGCTACGATTGCAAAGGCAAAAGCGGTATTTGCCAATATGGGTGTTGATGGCATCTTTGGTCGTTCTGACATAGCCGCTATCACAAATGATTCTGTTACTGCCGCCGGTAATCTCATTACAAAGCTGAAAGATGCAGATTTAATTGAGCCCGTCAGCGGTTTCGGAAAAGGCAAGTATAAGTTCGTATCACCCAAAGCATAAAGATAATGCCCGTTATCAGCCATACAGCCGATAACGGGCATTCAACTAAGCATATACAAGTTCGGTCAAGATGATTTCCTCCGCACGGTTGTGGATGCTGTTCATGCGTCGCACCCATTCCATTTGGTCAGCCGCTTTGAGTGCTTCGGTCACGCCTTCCTGCTTTGCCATAGCGGAAACGACGTTTTCCATACGCTCGTTGCAGGCTTGGTCGATCTCGGACAAATGCTTGAACAGCGTACCCTCCACCACATAATTGGTGTAAAGGACTTTTCGATGTTCTTTCAGATAGTTGCGGCGCATACGCCCGTATTTGCCTATCTGATATTCGCCATCATCCGGCAAAACAAGATTGGGGATGAAATAATCGCCCACTTGACGGTATGTACCGCCCATTTCCTCAAATAGAGATTTCATAGCATTTCAGCTCCTTTTTGTGTTGATTTTCTGCAGTTATAAGGCTTTTTCTGCTCCTTTCCTATAACTGCTTTTCAATTCACCACGAATGAGCCGCAGTCATATGTATTAGGTGGCAGAAACCACCCTTTACATATTACATCTCAAAAGGCTATGTTGGAGGAGTTCGCCGCACGGCAGGGGTTTACGAACATTGTCCATTTCACGGACGATGGCATTAGTGGTACTTGCTTTGACCGTCCCGGATTTTTAGCAATGATGAAAGAAGTGGAAGCCGGGAATGTGGAGTACCTGTGTATCAAGGACATGAGCCGCATGGGTCGTGACTATCTGAAAGTCGGTCAGATTATGGAAATCCTGCGTCAGCGTGGCGTTCGCCTTATCGCCATCAATGACGGCGTGGACAGTGCCAGAGGGGACGATGATTTTACCCCTTTCCGCAACATTATGAACGAGTATTACGCCAGAGACACCAGCCGTAAAATCCGTTCCACTTTCCAGTCCAAAGGCAAGTCCGGCAAGCACCTCACAGGCACGGTCATTTACGGCTATCTCTGGAACGAAGCCAGAGACCAATGGTTGGTTGACCCCGAAGCCGCTGAGGTGGTCAAGCGCATCTTTGCCATGACGATTGAGGGCTACGGTCCGTATCAGATCGCCAGCAAGCTGAAAGAAGAAAAAGTCCTCATTCCGTCCGCTTACCTTGCCC
>OGRB01000542.1_pt1 | contig 37076 bp, 33 predicted proteins | sample 1553371 | NCBI WGS metagenome assembly OGRB01 (sample SAMEA2580027, study PRJEB22360) | human gut metagenome | reverse complement strand
GAAAGATAATACAGATTATTATATAAACCGGCATAGTTGCTTTTTATTGCAATACCATATCGTGTTTGTTACAAAATACAGACATCCCGTCTTAACAGGCAAAGTAAAAGATGTTGTTTATGAACGTATCCACTATGTAGCAGATCAAAGAGGGTTTCACATCCTAGAGATCAATGGCGAATCGGATCATGTCCATATCCTGATGGAAGCTGATACAACAACTTCACCGGCGGAACTTGCAAATGTTTTAAAAACACAAACAGCACGAAAAGCACGAAAGTTGTATGGCGAAACCATTTTAAAAAAATATTACTGGAAACCTTATTTTTGGTCGGATAGTTATTTTATTTCATCTGTTAGTGAAAACAGTCTGCACACAATAAAACAGTATATTCGGAATCAGGGGAAACGTTAATGTGTCCGTCAGGACGCATTAACCCACGCCCATATTAAAATATGGACGTGGTACTCTGCTTAGATTTATAGAAGAAACATAAAATCTGTCTTGGATGTTCATAGTATGATTCCATGATCCTTGCCATCACTTTTCTCAAAATCTCTACGGAAAATGGATTAAAAAAATAGATGCGGTCTATCTGTTCTGGGAGTTGAAATTCTTCTGCATTCGCTAATGAAAATGATACCCTCTCTTTCGATATGGCTTCTTTCTTATTTTCCATTACTTTCTCATAAATGCGTTCGTCATATTCAACTCCGAGGCAACGGCATCTTGTCTGGTAGGATAAGAAAAAGTCTACTCTTCCTTTACCACAGCCATAATCTAAGAGCATATTGTTCTTCCTTATAAGTCCTGTATTTGCTAATCGTTGCAGTACAGAATATGGAGTTGGTTCGTATGGATAGCGGTATTGATCGGATTGAGAGTCGTCTCTGCCCATGGTTTTGATGTGCAATAGTTTGTCCCATTTGTTGTCTTGTGTATCGTTCATAAATTGATATTCCTGCCTTCCTGTTTCAATTATTGCAGCAATCTAAAAGACCCAGAAGTCCATGGTTCCCTGAGTCTTTTAGAAAATACATTTTTAAATCCAATTGCAGTCTCCACCCGTGATAGCAAGGCTTAGTAAAGCATCCATCTTTTCGACTTCTTCTTCACCCTTGATTTTCTGAAGTAACTGCGCAGTATCTAAAATATCTTCCATACTTTCATCTGGTCCAATCTCATAGTCAATCTCTGCCTCACAGTCTGGACATGGAATCTTCTCCATCGTCTGTAATGAGAGGAATCTATTCCCACATTTTTTACATTCATAATATCCGCATTTTTTTGTTCCATCTGGTACATAATACATTGTTCCTATCTCCTTTTTTGCTTTATTATCACATATTATACATCTAATCTGGTCTGTTGTCTTAGTTTTTTTGTGAGATCACAAGCCCAATAAGGATTAATACAGTTCCAATGATAGAAATCACTGTTATTTTTTCATGTAAGATCAACACGGAAAGTATTACAGTTATAACAGGGGATACGTAAATATAGATACTTGTCTTGATTGCACCAATCCATTTTGTCGCAAGATTCCATAACAAAAATTATAATACGTTCTTTCTCACTATTTCCACCGAATTTCTTGAAAAATAGAATATTCATGCTAAAATAAATGATTGAATTAAGAAATCATTATAAATGAAACAATCGTCAAAGAAGGTAGTATTATGAAATCAAAACTTAAAAATTTTTCCTTACTTACAATCAGCACACTCATTATGGCTGTCGGAATTTACTTCTTTAAATTTGCAAACAATTTCACATTTGGTGGTATCACAGGTATTGCCGTTTTAGTTGCAAAATTCCTTCCTATTTCTGCCAGTGATTTTTCTTTTGTTGTGAATATTTTATTGCTGATCATTGGATGGATCGTCTTAGGTAAAAGCTTTGCTGAAAAAACAGCTTACAGCACGATTCTTTTATCTGTAAGTTTATCTCTTTTAGAGCGAATTTATCCTATGAGTCATCCACTTACCAATGAGCCATTATTAGAGTTGATCTTTGCAATCTTATTGCCAGCGCTTGGTTCAGCAATCTTATTTAATATTGGAGCTTCTAGTGGTGGTACAGACGTTATCGCTATGATTCTTAAAAAATATACAAGTGTAGATATCGGAAAGGGCTTAATGATCTCTGATCTTATCTTTACTCTCGCAGGATTTCTAGTGTTTAACGTCAAAACAGGACTTTATTCTTTGTTTGGTCTGATCATGCGTTCTGCGTTGATCGATAACTTTATTGAAAGTTTTAACCGTTCTAAATACTTTCATGTTGTAACTTCCAATGCAACATGTATTTGTGATTTTATCCAAAATGATCTACAGCGCGGAGCAACCATTGTAAATGCGACCGGAGCCTTTACAGGGGATGATAAATATATTATCCTGACGGTTCTTAGTCCTTCACAGGCAGTGAAACTTCGAAATTTTATCAAAGAACATGATCCAAAAGCTTTTCTTTTAATTTCTAATACAAGTGAGATTATCGGAAAAGGCTTCCATTCTGTCTAGGATGGACAGCCTTTTCTCTGCTTTCATCTGGTACATAATACATTGTTCCTATCTCCTTTTTTGCTTTTATTGGATTTATTTTACAAAATATTTTTCTTAAATCATCACATATTAAGAAACGAGGAGGTTTCAATGCATGAATAATAAGAAGAAACGAGAACTTACAAACGAAGAAATTGATGAAAATATCTTCGAAATGTGCAATATTTGTTCTACTACGGATTGTACTGGATTGATCCAGGTTGTTCCAAGAACAGAAGCCGAGCTTGAATCTTATGAAGAATTGTACCACTTCCGACCACCGTTTTTACCTCGTGATGATGATTAAGTCGTCATCCATTTTCTCCTGTAACAAGATCTTATGGCCTGTTATGACTATAAGGTCTTGTTTCAATGTCCACTTTCTCTTCTAATTAGTCTGACAAAAAATATCATCTCTTATTGATTCTAACATAATTGTTTGTGGTGTAGCATCATAATTTTCATCCATCCAAGCTACAGACTCATCGTCCAAATAATCCATGAAATCAATATATGTATTCTCATCATCCATTTCAATCCATACACCAAAATATTCTCTTTAATAATATCAGTCATTTTTATTGGATTTATTTGGATATTTTAATTTTCATCACTTTACTATAAGCTCCAAAAGTTTTCTTTCCAGAAGCAGTCTTTTTATATGCTCTTACTTTTATATAATATGTTTTCTTTTTCTTTAACTTTTTAATTGTGCAATTTGTTTTTATTGTCATAACTGTAGATGCCTTTTTAAAGTTTTTATTGTTTGCATACACAATCTGATAACCATTTACATTTTTTATTTTATTTATTTGAACTATCACTTTTTTGCTTTTTTTATTTTTCAGCTTTTTAATAGATGCCTTTGCTATCTTCTTCTGCGTTGTCTTATTAGTTTTAGATGTTTTAGTTTTTTGTGTTGTTTTAAGACTGTTTGTATCATTTATTTTTGCCCTTACTGTGACATGCTTTGTTATCGCTGCTTCAGGGTAGCCATTATAATACATGATAATATCTGCTGTTCCTGGATTTTTTGCAATCAGTCTTTCTCCATTCACTTCACAAACTGAAGGATTGGATGATTGAATGATCAATCCAGAATCTTTTATACAACTTCTATTCCATATAACAGAAATGTCAGCAGTTTCTCCAACATTCAAATTATTAGATGAAAGCTCAATCTCCACATTATAATATTCTTTATCTTTTTTAACTAAAACACTTCTTGTATTATCTTTATCCGTATAAGCACTTGATGAAACAGACGTGTCTACATCTGTTCCGAAACACTGTACCCAATAATAAGTTCCCTGAATATAAACACAACCAATACCAATACTTTTATAAGTTGAGCCAAGGATATTTGCACGATGTCCAGAAGAATTCATCCAAGCATTCATAACTTGTTCTGGTGAAGTCTGACCGGTTGCAATATTTTCACCCATCATTCTGCTATTCGCACTAAAACATTCTTCACCATCCGGTCTTGTATGTGACCAATAAATAACATTTTCAAATCCTCTCAGCATTGCTGTTTCAAGTAGACTTTGATCCATGACAAGATCAGATAGACCTTCTTTTCTTCTTTCTTTATTTACAAGTTCTAATACTTTAAAAGCATTTTTATACATTTCTTTTGCTGCCACATTTACATAAAATCCAATTGTAAAAGATCCATCTTCTAAACGTATCAGATTTTTATTTTGTGTAATTACTTTTGTATCTTTTTCAAATGGGCGAGTAATCTTTGTTATACTTGTTGGTAATGTAACAGATTCTAAGGAAGTACACCACCAAAATGCTGCATCTTCGATGGTCGTAATTCCTTCAGGAATTGTAACATTCTTTAACCCTCGATCATAATAACAACAGCAATACGGAATTGATGTTGCTCCCTTTCCGAAAATCAGTGTCTCCAAACTTTCGTTATATTCAAAAGCTCCGTCTCCTAATTCTGTTACTGTATCAGGAACTACAATTTTTGTTAAATTTGAATACGCAAATGCATCTTCTGCAATTTTGGTTACATTAGATGGAATCGTATATTCTCCATTCCTCTTCGCCGGATATAAAAATAACGTCTTTCCACCATCGGCATAAAGGATACCATCTTTTGATTGATATAAATTACTTCAAGAAATTTCAATATTCTCTAAATCCCAAAGTGCTAAAAGACTATAATTTGTCAGATTTTTAATACTTGCAGGAAGTACTAATGTTTTAATACTAATTCCGTATAACGCATCCATTTCTATTGTTTCTACGGAATTTCCAAGAGTTAGATCAGTTAAACTGTCATCATTTGTAAATGCATATTCGCCAATTGATTTTACGGAATTTCCGATAACTACTTTTGTTAATGAATAGCAATCTGAAAATGCTCTTGCACCTACTTTAGTTACTCCATCTTTAATATAAACTTCTTTGATTTTACCTTTATCATTCTCCCATGGACAAGGATGAGATTCTGATTCTATGATTTGTCCGGTGTTGCCATCTTCAACTATTACAAAATCATCCATTGCTCCATTTCCAGAAATCGTTAAAATACCATCTTTTAATTCCCATGTAACATTATTGCCACACGTTCCATTAGCTTCTGTACTATAAGTAGCAATGTCAGAATTTGAAGATTCTCCTGAAATTGATAACCTCTTACCTTTTCTATATTTTATAGATCGATTTTGCAAATGAGTTGTAGATTTTATTGTTTCAGATTTTGCAATCTTCGAAGATTTATTATTTTCTGCTGCATTTGTATTTACAAATATTAAGGATGTTAATAATGTAGTACATACTGATATTGCAAATAATTTTTTTAGGTTCTTTTTGAATTTTTTCATAATCTTATCCTTTCTGGAATACTTCTTACCTCAAACACATTTTTCTCCCAAACTTCAACAATCTCTCCTGTCTTCCGTCCATACTTTAAACCTCTCTCTACTGCTGATGTCAGCACATTGCTACTTCTTGCATATCACATCGTTCGAATTGTTGCCTTGATCAAGTCTTCCTTTTTCATCTTCCATAGTGTATACTCCCGTTACTTTTTTCATTTGACTTTTTCTTTGAATTACTGCGTTTTTTTGTTATGTTTATTTTAACATATTTATGGAAGTTTTTACACTGTGGGATAGATGTTTTATTTTGATAATATATTAATTTATTTTGTTGTCAGCTTTCGTAAAGCCTTAAGAAACTTAAGATATCCACATATCCTATAAAATCTTAAATTTGCATATTTATATACGACCATCTTTTTTTAATTGTTCTACTTCCTCATTCGTTAACTTTATGGGCTTTGTCGGAAATGATATCCGATCTATATATGTCTCATAAGCCTCTAGACCTTGTTTAATTTGTTTGCACTCTCCACTTTTCATCTCACAATATATTCATTTTTGTCTATTTTCTTTTCATATATTGCTTCGTACATTTTTTTAATATTACATGCAGCTGGTCGTTGATCATATATAGAACATGTATTGTCTTCCGATAAATACTTGCAAGTTCCATTTCCCAAATCAAATTTTTCTAATTCTTTTATTAATTCAATATGTTTACAGCATAATACGTAATTATCACAAGGAAATTTCATATATAAAATCCTCCTAAAATTATAAAATATCTAATTTGCTTAAGATAAACATAATCATATATGATTTCTTAATGTCTACGGAACCTTAAATTCGTAGTAACTGTCAATAAGGTTCTGTGCTTCCTTCATTGTAATTTTGTCTTCAATATTTTCAATAGCAGTATCAATCAAATATTTAGATGGCTTGAGTCCGTCTACTGCCTGAAGTCCAATTGCTGTACTCCATGCATAACCTTTATAAGCTTTATCTAAACAGAATATCAATATCCAATTTTAAATAAAATGCTCATCACCCAAATAATAATCTCACTTTCTTTTCTTTCCTATAAGGATTGATTCTTACATCAATCCAATCATCTAATCCCTTTAATTTATTAGCTAAACTTTCAAAAGACAACCTTTGATCTACAATTTTTATCTCAATAAAGTCCTTTGAAAATAACATATCCACACCATTCCAAATATCTACTTCCTTGATTGAATGTTTGGATAAAAATAACTTTATTGGATCAATTGTATCTGCTACCGCTAAGATAAATAAAATTGGATTTTTTTGAAATGTTATTTTTTTGAATTTTGGAGGAGTTAATTCTTGTAATCCACATTTTATATACATATCAATTTTATCCGCACTTGCAGGCCATATATTATGTGCAATAATACAATCTGCCAAATATGCAAATATCATTTCCTGTTCTGTAAAAAAATGCAAATGCCCATCTACATAAAAATTATCAAAATTTACATTATTTCCTTTTTCTTTTTCACTCCAATAGGCTTTATAATAATTCTTTATCAAATTATCATATAACCATAATCCTCCGACTATTCCATGATCATAATGTCTAATTCCATCTGTCATTTTACAATATTCTAAATAATTAAAAACGGTTCCTCTCCTATATGTAGATTTACAAACACTTATTCCATTATTAAATATTATAGAATCAAACTCATTTATATAATTTCTTTTGAAACCTCTTCGAAAATGGCTGTGGATATCGTTTGTTGGAGCTACATAAATCACTCCTAAATCTTCATATCTATCTTGTCTCCATTTAGGTAAATCTCTCTTTTCTCTATACTTATTTCTATATTGATTTGTATTCTTTTTGTATGTAAACTTATATGTCCAATCATTCTCTATCGCATATCCCATATCATGAAACAAACATACTAGGAACCACAAATAACTAAATTCATAATCGGTATCTACTTTACTACGAATAGCTAAATTCGGACACAATTCTCTTTTTATAAGTAATCCAATAAAAAATACTGATATAGTATGTACATATCTCATAGAGTCAATTTCGTCTATAAATGGCAAAACTACTCCTCTCTTTGCACCTTTTTCAAAATACTGTTCAATAAACTTTCTAGCCGTGTTTATACCAAATGGTTTTTCAAAATCTGCATTATAGTAATTCCATTCTGAAACATGATTATATAAATTGACAATTTGATCATATAAATTTATTGATTCTTCATTCATTTAAACTCCCCCTATTCTGCTAGTAAGTAACAAATAATTTTTGTCTTTATTCTTTTATTTTTGTATACATACTGTTGACAAAGTTACTTTCCATGCTATAATGAATGCAGGTTTATAGTGCATTTATGTTGGTATCTGTTTACAGTTGCCGCTTAGCCTGTATCCGTCGTGTGAGTCTCCGTGATGGTGTCTGCCTGCAGATGCTTGAATCACGGGGTCTTTTTATTTGGTCCATAACGGAAATAATCAAATATTCGAATCATTCTATTTAAATTACTTCGATTTGGTGCTTCTAAAGAACTAAGAATATTGGCATTCTCCTCAAATATCATTTCTAAAATTTGTTCATATTGATCAACATCAATCTTATCTTCTGGCAAAAATCCAAGTAAACGAATTGCTTTGAACATATTATCTTTTTCATCTGTCCATATCTCCATTGCCGTTCTTCCCGCAATTGCTGTTTTATTTCGTTTTATGGATGCTTCTGAAACAATTTCATCATATGAATGTGGTGCTTTATTTTCTGCTAATTTACTCCTAAAATCGGAATTCTTAATATAATACCATACTGGTAATTTCCATGAATTTTGTTTTGCTAATTCTGGATAAACGTATTCCAACAACATGTCACTTGAGTACACAGAATCATGTAAAATAATATTACGATACCACTGCTCTGAATTAACTGCTCTTGCCAATCCATATACACCCGTTGAAGCTAATCCAATACTTAATGCCAACATATTTTCATCAATACGTCCATCATCAAGCGCTGCAACCTGCATAGTTGGTCCCGGCTGTTGTGTTAATGCAAATGTGTATAACTCATCTTTAAATCTTCGCAATAGTTTTACTGGAAAAGCCGCTTTTTTTATTGATAATACATCATATAATATTCCAAAATCCGAAAGTACAACTTTAGTCATTTCTATTACTTTTCCCTTTATAACTAATGAATGGGTTGACACTTCACAATCCGTATAATCTGATTGATAATCAACAAATACAAATCTTTTTTTCAAAGCTTCCACTTTCTCAGGAGGTAAACATTCTACTATATCTCCAAGAATTCCTTGAATATTTGGATCTGAAATGGAATATCCCATAAAAATAATAGGATATTCCATAAAAATTGTCATTAATTTTGCAGCAAGATATTTTCCTTTATCTCGAAACAATTGATAGTCAGCTTGATTAATAACAATAGAGTCTGGAAAATTTACTGATCCATGAATTTTATAAATTTCTGCTATTCCTTGAAGTTGTGAAAAAACGAGTTCATCTTGTCCTATAAAAGCTTTGTATCCTTCAAATAATTTTTCAAAAAAGCAGTCATAATTTGTAGTAATAACCCCAGAAATATTATTTTTAGCAATTTTTAGCAATTTTTTGACTTCATCTTTGTATTCAGATTTCACAACAGATAATGAACTTATGTATGCTGCAATTTCTGCTTTAAAAGGCGATACACCATTTGCAACAGCATCTTGGACTTCTTGCGATTCTGTTCTTATTTCATGTGAATTTTTAAACCATTCTTCATTAAAATCTTTTTCAATATAACCTGCAATTTCTGGTAATTTATCTACATTATCCATTTCTTTTACTTTATTTTCATAATATTGAAATGCAAATTGATCACGCTTCACTTTCTGTGCAAAATATGTCAATAGTCCAATCCAATCTGGCAGTCCATAATATCTTCTAGTGATTCCTGATCCTGCAAATAAAAATGGAGTCGTATTAAATTTTGCTACCACCTCTTCTAATGTCATAAATTATACCTCCATGAATACTTTCGCATTATTTTCTATTTAATGTTATTATAACAGAATAACTAATATATGTACAGAAAAAGAGAACGCCCGTTCTGCACACCTTCAATATACATCAAATTATTACAAATAATTTCTTCCGCATAATATGCCTGTGTTGCAGACAAATTTTTCTCTATAATCTACAACAATTTTTCTATCTGCGTCTGTTTCTTATTAAAAGGCAGTCCAGTAGCTTTTACTTTATCTATAATTCTTGGAATGCCGCTTCCCCAATGCTCGATCATATTCATGTAAACAAACGCGTGAGCAAGAGCTTCATTTCTGATCTTAGAATAGCCTTCTTTCATACGCTCCATCATTTGTCCGATTGGTAACTTTCCCGGAGAACTTATTTCCAATCGGTTGTTATATACCGCCTACTACCACCTCTTCTTCATGAATGTTTTTGTAAAATGGTAATGTATCTAACCAATATTCATATGGATCTTCATTTCTAAGTTTAAAGTTTATCATATTTATCTTTTCTTCCCTTAGCCTTCTCAACAGGATATTTTCGCTCATTGATCTTAATCTTCTCTTGTACAATTTCATCTAGATCAAGTTCACAAGCATCTGCCATCAATACACAATAATTCACTACATCTGCTAATTCTTCCTTGATTTTATCCTGTTTTCCTTCATTTGACACATCTGCACCGCTCCATTGAAATACTTCAAGAAGTTCTGCTGCTTCCAACGAAATTGATATTGCAAGATCTTTCGGATTATGAAATTGTTTCCAATCCCTGTCATCTCTAAATTTTAAAATTTTATTTATCGTCTTTTCTCGCATCTTAATTCTCCACTTCTATGTACTGGCTCAAATATTCTCTTAGATCATCATCACGAACAATGATTCCACTTACGCTTGATTCCTTGAATTTCGATGTCTCTTTTCGTTTGATCTTTTCACCTTTGAATTTATCTACTTATCTCAAATACATTCTTCTCCCCAGTCTCTACAATCTCACCTGTATTCTGTCCATATTTTAATCCTCGCTCTACTGCTGATGTAAGGACATTACTGTTTCGAGCATATCCCATCGTTCGGATTGTTGCTTTTATTAAGTCTTCCTTTTTTATTCTGCCTTTTTCAAGAAGTGTCATACAAACTGCATTTTTTAATTCCTGCTGACAAATGTCATTTGCTGATCTTCGGGTATTAGTGTTCTTATCTTCTCTGAAACTGTAATAAGCAGACGGATCTTGATCTTTGCGCCAATAAAATTTTATGCCCTGCTGTTTGTTCATTTTTGTATTTGCGGCCTTTAACGCCTTTTGCGTTGCTTCTAATGTCTTGTGGCTTGATCTTGCAATATTGAAAGCTCGTAATGTTTTCTTTACCAAAGTATCATAAGAAACTGGCGCCTCTGTATCAATGATCTGTTGTATTTTTTCAGTGATCATTTTCTTATTTTTACTTTGGACATATTCATCTGTAGATATATCTGTCATTATTAAATCCGCAGATATGTATGATTCTTTATGATACAATGACTCTACATCCTGGTTCTGCTTTGCAAGATTCATATTAGGTTTTATGACATGATCTTGTTCTGCAAAATGCTTTGTTATCTTAGGTTCTTGGTCTTGAACAGGAATATCTTTTATTTTTTTCGTATCTTCTATTTCAGAATCTTTTATAGATTCTGAATTTCCGACATATACAGAATCTTTTATAAATTCAGTTTCTTCCGTACTTACTTCTTCCTTTGCACACACATCGTACGCAGCTTCCTTTTTATGATTCAAACATTCTATCAGTTTCTTTAATTCTTTTTCTTTATTATCCCACCAATCCATGGTCCAGATACGATAAATATCCCATCCAAGTCCTTTTAAAACATTGATCTGTGCTACTTCGCGATCTTTCGTATTTGATGATTGACGATAGGATTCTCCATCTAACATGATACCTAATAAATATTCTTCTTCGTTATATGGATTCATGACAGCGATATCAATCTTAAATTTTGAATGTCCTACGGATATTTGGTACTTGTAGCCATGCTCATTTAATGTCTGGCAAATATGTTCCTTAATTCCTTGGCGTTCTTCCATATTCTCTTCTATGTTCTCAGATTGCAGCTGACCTTTTTGTGCAAATTCCAGAAAATCTCTTAATGCTTCTACACCTTTTGCTTTTGTTCGTTTCAGATTGATCATATCTGCTGTCATACTTGTAAATACAACCATTTCTGATCGTGCTCTTGATACGGCTACATTTAGTCGTTTCCAACCACCATTTTTATTTAATGGTCCAAAATTTAAAGACATTTTACCTTCTGCATTTGGTCCGAATGCAACAGAAAATAAAATAATATCTCGCTCATCACCTTGTACATTTTCTAGATTCTTGACAAACAATGATTCTTCTCCCGTGTTTGCCCATTGATCGAACTTCACGTCTTTCTGATATTCTTCCTGCAGCATATCTTCAATCAATGTCTGTTGACTGATATTAAATGTTACAACACCAATGCTCTGCTTTCTTAATTCTGGATTTTGATATCTTCTTTTGATTTCTTCAACGATTGCTTTTGCTTCGTTTACATTTACACGTGTTTTTCCACGATCAAAGAATCCATCAATCTTTCGCATACGAACTTTTCTTTCTCTATCATTTACAGATGGAAATGTTAACATGGAATTTTCATAAAATTCCTGATTACTAAATGCGATCAGACTTTCATGACGGCTTCGGTAATGCCAGCGAAGATATGCTGATGGCATTCCAAGTGCAAGACAATCATCAAGAATGCTGTCTAAATCTTCAATATCCAGATTATCCTCATCTACCATATTTCCAGCGAAGAAACTTGTTGGCGGCATCTGATTTGGATCACCTACAATAACTGCATTTTTTGCTCTTGCTAATACACCAACTGCCTTGCATGTTGGAAGCTGAGATGCCTCGTCAAAAATCACGATGTCAAACAGATCATTTTCTGCTTGCAAGTATTGTGCTGCTGAAATCGGACTCATAAGCATACATGGACAAAGTTTTGTCAAAACCTCTGGAATCTGCTCAAATAGACTTCTGATTGAAATTCCCCTTCCATTGCTGCTGATCGCTCTTCGAAGAATATTTAATTCTTTATTGATCTCAACAGAATCTTGTGAGGATGGAAGTTTACTGGTTAACTGATAAACCATTTCATGGCGTGTTAATTCCATAAATTCCTCATCCATCTTCTTAAACTGCATGATCTTCTCATTAAAACTAATTCCTGTAAAACCATTTAATACAGGATCATTTTCAATCACAGATAAAATGATCGCCTGATAAATAGATCTTAAATAAATCACAAGCAGCTGATCATTTGGAATTCCATTTTTGTATGCATCACACACTGGTGCTAACCCTTTTTCTCTGCATTCTTTATCGCATTTAAGATACGTGATCCAGTCCTTAATAGATTCTACATTTTCAAGAATGTCTGTACATATTTTCTGCCTCTGATCCAGCCAGTTTTCATTTTCATCTTCAAAACGAAGATCTAGCAGATCAACTACCTTTTTCTGCTGCAGCTGCATTTGATCAAAGATTGTTATTAGATCCTGTGCATTTCCCTTTGTCAGGTCTATTCTATCTTTTAACACATTGCCTACAGTTTGTAATTGTTCCTTTGTACAACTCTTAAATGCCTGTAATTCTTCTATCGTCGAATACTGTTCCAGCAACTGTATCCAATCATAAGACAAAGTCTGCTGCATTTCATTTAACTCTTTTTCTTCTTTCTGGTAAAAAATAATATCAGAAAGATAGACTGGTATACGGTCTGTTTCTACCGAAAATGTTGCAAATGCCTGAAGTTCAGATGTTAATGCTGACAATGCACGTCCTTTTCCGAAAAATTTCGTACTTGCCTTTTCAAATTTCTGTTGATAAAGACTCATATCCATTTGCAGAAAGTTTTCATTCCATTTATCTAGAAAATTTGCTTTCTTCTGATCAAACTGCTGTTTTTTCATAAGATATATTTCTGGGGCAGAAAAGTCTTTTTCTATATTTTGTGATGTTCGTAAAAATTCAGGAACTTTCTCTAATTCTAATATATTTTTGACTTGCTCATACAGATCCATCCATTGTTTTTCTGTAACTGGCATATCCAAACCAGTTTCTTTCACAAATTCAACCGATGTATTTTTTAATTTTGCCAGTGATTTCTGATAATCTGCAATATCCTGCTGTAACTGAAACTTCATTTGCTGACTGTATGCTGTAGAATGAATGGATGATAGCGGATGATCATGAGGATGTCCGATTCCATTTCCTGCTGCAATCAATCGTTCAAGTGCATATTTCTGATGATCTAATTCACTTTCTGTCAGTCTTTTTACATCATTATGATCAAATGAGATCATTACATTTTGCTCTGGGATGGTTTCATAAATATCCATCAATTCCCGAACACTCTTTCCAAATGATCTTCTTTTATGTAATGATTGTGCATATGCATCTAATTCAGAACGAATCTTCCGAATATCTTCGATCTTTGATTGATACTCCGTTCTCTCTCCAATCTGATCAAGTTCCAATCCATGTTTTAATTGATCAAGTACGGCTTTTTTTGTCGCCTTATTTGAATGTAATTCCAGACAAAAATCACCAATTCCTAAAGATGTCAGTCGTTTCTGTACCACTTCTAATGCTGCCATTTTCTCAGCAACAAAAAGAATTGTCTTTCCTTTTGTCAAGGCATTTGCGATCATTGCCGTGATCGTCTGTGATTTTCCTGTTCCTGGAGGTCCATGTAAAACAAAACTTACACCTTCTGCTGCCATATTGATCGCACGAAGCTGAGATGCATCCACTGCAACAGGCAGATATGCACTTTGTTTGTCAATGTTTTTTGGAATCGCGCAATCCCACTGTACTGCACCATTCATCAAACTTGTGACAATCTTGCTGTTTTCCAAAAATTTGTGATTATTATGAATGTCATTCCACATAACAAATTGGGAGAAAGAAAAATTACCGATCAACCCAACTTCCACGACATCCCACATAGAAAGACTCATGACTGCCTTTCGGATGATTGCAAAAATTCTTGGGATATCAAGACCATGTTCATCCTCTGGCGGTGGTGTTAATCCATTGATATGAATATCATAGTTTTGTTTTAAAAATTCCAATAATGTAATATTGATCTGGGCATCTTCGTCCCTCATATGCATTGCATATCCTTTTTTCGCTGATTTGCGGACGATCTCAATCGGAATCATAACAACCGGTGCATATCTTGGAACGTCACTTTTCCCCTCAAACCAACGCAGTAAACCTAAGGCTAAATATAATGTACTCGCACCATTTTCTTCCATAGAAGTTTTTGCTGAACGATAAATCTTTGTCAGGCTGCTGTTTAATTCCTTTTCATTATACAGAGAATGCAGTCTGTGATGTTTGCTTTCCAGATTGATATAATCCTCGAATGTTCCAAGATTACTCAGCATCTCGATGTAAACTCCGTCCTTTGGAAGTCCCATCTCTGCAGGGCGAGGCATTACCTGAAATTCCTCTCCATCAGATAACGCATCTTCTAATATACTGACATCAGATGCTAAAAGCGGAACTATAGACTTTGTCATACGCATATTAATAAGCAGATTTCTAAGACTTAAATCTAACAGCTTGCGTTCCCAATTAGATTTTTTCGTCAGTTGATCTTTCGTAAAAGAATCTGGGAGATCAAAAATTTCTACTTCTTTCTTTGACTGCCCTGTAATGTCCTTCTTCTTTCGATCTTCATGTTCTACTTTAAATCCTTCTGCTGTTTTTACACGGATCGGCAATGGATGAATCCCCATACTTCTAGCACGTTTGATATCAATCGCAAATGCAAAATTCCCATAATTCGCAACGTTATTTTCTGCTTTTGCTACTGCTTCATCAAAACTTGAATGGTTTCCCGCACACATGGCTGTACATTCTACCACTGTCATTTCATGGATTCCTTTGGACATTCTCTTTTCTATCTGCGATGGATCTGGCGTAATGATATCAGAAAAAGATTCATCGATCAGCCAGACTCCTGCAAAAATATGTCCATTCATTAAAATCATAACTGGATTTAATCCCATTTGTTCCAGACATGCAACATATAAAAGTGTCATATCCATACAGGTTCCAAGATTCTGATCTAATACTGCATCTGCAAGACGGATTCTCTGTCCAGAGCTTTCAAAACTTGATGGCGGCTCTGCGTATGTAATATTCTTCTGCTGGATCGCAGCATAAGCCGCTGCTGCCATATTCTTTACTCTGTTTGGGTCTCCATACTGATAACCAGCAAGAGAGGGATCCTTTGTCCACTTATCTAAATATTGTGATGCAAGCTGGATCATGCTGTTTACGACTGGATGATTGGGCATAACAAAAGATGCCAACAGTTCTGGATTCACCAAAACTCCTGGCCATTGATCAAATGCTAGTGCTGTAAGTTTTTTTGTATCTGAAACAAGTGTCTCATCAGCTTGCTTTACTGATATTGTCAATTGACAGATATCTTTTTCTGTTAATGCTGACAGATATTGAGCATCTATCTGCACTTCTAATTCATTGAAATGTATTTCCTCTTCGGATTTGATCAGTTCAATTCCTTGAATGAATGGTTTGATTATTCCATTGTCTGTCGCTATATTTAGTGTAAGATTTTGTAAATCTATGTTCGAAGTATTTTTTATACAAATGTTGTGAATGATTGGGATTCCGTTATAGACCATTGCATAGTTTAGTACTTTGTCGATCTTACATGTCAGTTGTATTTTGGCATCTTCCATAGTGTATACTCCCGTTACTTTTTCATGTAACTTTTTCTTTGGGTTTCTATAAGTTTTGTTATGTTTATTTTAACATATTTGTAGAGGTTTTTACACTGTGGAATAGATGCTAAATTAAATTCCTATTTTTCTTTCTATTTACTAATCATCCACTATTTCCACCGAATTTCTTGAAAAATAGAATATTCATGCTAAAATAAATGATTGAATTAAGAAATCATTATAAATGAAACAATCGTCAAAGAAGGTAGTATTATGAAATCAAAACTTAAAAATTTTTCCTTACTTACAATCAGCACACTCATTATGGCTGTCGGAATTTACTTCTTTAAATTTGCAAACAATTTCACATTTGGTGGTATCACAGGTATTGCCGTTTTAGTTGCAAAATTCCTTCCTATTTCTGCCAGTGATTTTTCTTTTGTTGTGAATATTTTATTGCTGATCATTGGATGGATCGTCTTAGGTAAAAGCTTTGCTGAAAAAACAGCTTACAGCACGATTCTTTTATCTGTAAGTTTATCTCTTTTAGAGCGAATTTATCCTATGAGTCATCCACTTACCAATGAGCCATTATTAGAGTTGATCTTTGCAATCTTATTGCCAGCGCTTGGTTCAGCAATCTTATTTAATATTGGAGCTTCTAGTGGTGGTACAGACGTTATCGCTATGATTCTTAAAAAATATACAAGTGTAGATATCGGAAAGGGCTTAATGATCTCTGATCTTATCTTTACTCTCGCAGGATTTCTAGTGTTTAACGTCAAAACAGGACTTTATTCTTTGTTTGGTCTGATCATGCGTTCTGCGTTGATCGATAACTTTATTGAAAGTTTTAACCGTTCTAAATACTTTCATGTTGTAACTTCCAATGCAACATGTATTTGTGATTTTATCCAAAATGATCTACAGCGCGGAGCAACCATTGTAAATGCGACCGGAGCCTTTACAGGGGATGATAAATATATTATCCTGACGGTTCTTAGTCCTTCACAGGCAGTGAAACTTCGAAATTTTATCAAAGAACATGATCCAAAAGCTTTTCTTTTAATTTCTAATACAAGTGAGATTATCGGAAAAGGCTTCCATTCTGTCTAGGATGGACAGCCTTTTCTCTGCTTTCTTCTGGTACATAATACATTGTTCCTATCTCCTCGTATAATATCTTTTATTGGATTTATTTTACAAAATATTTTTCTTAAATTATCACATACTAAGAAACGAGGAGGTTTCAATGCATGACTATAAGGTCTTGTTTTATTTTCTTGAAAGTAATTTTTGCTATTTTTTCACATATAAATTATCAGAATTCTCCTTGTTTTTCGATATCTTAATGTCTACTAATATTCCACAATACATATTATATATAATTGAATATCACTCACCGACAATGCGTAGTCTACAAATTTTTCGTCAATATTATATATTTTTTGACCACGCACACTATTATAATAAACTTTTAGTTCAATAAAAATTTCATCATTCTTACATAATTCTTCTAGTTTTTCCATGTATGCATTGAAGGCTATGGAATCTTTCATATCAAAACGTGCTTCATGTGCATACTCTCCACCTCTGTTAAAAAATGATTTATTGATAAAAACATCTCTTATCCTCAAATCTAAGACATCGTTAAAAAAATAGTCATCTCTATATTTATATGTAATTCGTTTTTTTAAATTGTAATCGTCATATTTTCCTTCTTTCGCACATTCTAACAATGCTTTTTTTATCTCTTGATGTGCTCTGTATGCTTCGTTAACTCCATATGTGTAGGACTGTTTGTCTTTTTGGCTTTTAATATCTTCTGGCGTTTGTGTGACTTGATTTAATTCATCTTGAAATGACATGCTTATTCTCCTATATAATTATTTGCTAATTTTCAGTTGTTCCTTGAAAAGCGTAGACATTGTCTCTTTACCTTTCTTAGTACCAAGATCATCAATGCTCATTTTTTCCTTGAATACCAATTTTTATAGACCTTATCTCCGTAGTAGCACTCCTTCATCAGAAATATTTTTATAAAATGGTAATGTATCTAACCAATATTCATATTCAGACTCGTTTTTTATAATTGGTGATATATCAATCCCCGTATTCATCTCTATTTCAAATGCTAAATCATATACTTGATTTTCTATTTTCTTTATATCAGAATTTGACATTTTAACCAAAATCATTATATCGACATCCGAATTACAATTGTAATCACCTCTTGCATACGATCCATATACAATAATCTTCGATAGTTTTTTTCCAATGATTTTATTTAATTCCTGAGAAAACTGATAAACTATATTATGTATTCTGTCCGGCATAATAAAACTCCTTTCCAATAATATATAATTATCCACTCATTATCATGTTTTAATACTATTTTCTCGTTTTATTTATATAAATTTTATCATGGAAATGTAATGTCTGCAATGCAAAAGCTCATCATACACTTTGAGTTTCTACTTGATGAAAAGTAGATTTTTTTCATGATGAGCTTTTATAATAAATTTTTTATTTTGGTTTGAATTGTTAGAATTTTCCTTGCTTTCCGATATCTTAATGTTTGCGGGAGCTTAAGTACATATGAGCTTAATTTCATCCCTAACAATCAGCTCTTCCTTATAAGAATATTCACACAAACATCACATAAGTTCAGTTCCCCACCTATAAACCATACCTCCTGTTACTCTTTTTGTACCTTCACTCCAACTCTTATTAAAAGTTTGATTAATTCTCATTGCCAAATCTTTAGCACTTAATTTTGGCTCATTTTCTAATTGTTTTATCGCAAACTGAATATTTTTTTTCGTTTTTATAATTTGAAATAACTCTCTGCAACTACAATGTATCTCCAATTCATCATGTTCTGAAACACTGGCAGCATTCAATGATATTAAATCTTCTAACACTTTTTTATTCCCGTTTGTAATCCACTCCGTTGCAGTTTGATTCTTTTCACTATAATCTGAATAAAACTGTTTAATCTTTTTAGGACTTACTTGTGGCCAATACACATCTGAATTGTTATGTTTTCTTCCTCTTCTTGATTTATTTACTTTCCTATTTTTCTTATATTCTGTCCAATCAATATCCAATATATCGACTTTATAATTAATCTTGTACATTGAATTTTCTATAAGAATTAGTTTTAAATCAAGAAGCCAACCTATTAATCGAGCTGAATATATTTTTTTAGTTTTATCTGAAATCTGATTTGTAGAATAAAGAGAAGCAAATATTGTATTATAATCACTTACACTAAACTTATCCCCAAACTGTTTTTGAATACTTAACCACACAATATGTCTTTTGAAAAAACGCTGTATTTTTTTCATAGTATCAGAGTAATTATTCTCTTTTAACGTTATTTCATTTCTATCTCGATATACTATTCCAAACATAACCAAATCAATCAATATATTATCTATTGTACTTTTCCCTAATAATGTATTTTGAGATAATATGTTTATTGTTATTTTACCATTATTTTCAATCAATGCTGATATAATTTTTAAAAAAGTAGAAAATTGAACTTGTGGTATGTAATCAATATTAACCTCTGGTAACTTCCCGCTAATTACATAATCTCTAAAAATATCCCAATATAATGTTAATTTTGTAGCTCGCTTAATTACTGTTCTTCGATTAATTAAAGTTTGTAAAGTGTCTTGACCAAAAGTATCTATGATTTTAAAATAATCTGCTGGAGATTCTTTTGCAATCTGCTTTATGCATCCATACTCTTGACTAGTAAGTTCTGCACACTCACTTTCAAATATGCTTCCAATATTTAATGTTTGTTCTATTGCATCTTCTTGCTTTTTACCTTCTTTTACAACATTATACACATGAATACACAACTTTTTTAATAACCAAGGATATCCTTGACATTGCCTTAATAAATATCGTGCCAATATTGGATTTATCTTTTCACCTAATTCTTTTCCAAATATCTTGATTGCCCTTTTAATTTCTGAATCAGAAAATTGTAATAAATCAAATTCTTTTCGTCTATCTTTTAAATTCGACCATAAATAATAAGCTGGATGATCCGAAGCTATTGAAAAATCTGTTTTCCATGCATACCCAATAATCAAATTTTCTTTAATAGAATCAACAGTATTAGATATTTTTCTCATATTTTCAAAAAGTCCAAAAAGTTCTTCTTTATAAAAAATTTCTTCAAATTGATCAAATATCAAAATTATTTCTTTTCCATTTTCTGATAAATATGAAAAAATTCTTTTAATATCATCAGTATCTACTATATTGGTAATATCCCCTATTGAAATTTCTTCTTTTTCAAAAGGAATAAAAGATTCTTTTATGGCACACTCTAAACAATTTTTAAAAGCCAATTCTGCATATCTATTTGAAAGAGCAGTTCTGACATCCACTGCAAAAATGAAATACTTATTACTTTTACCTCTCTTTTTTGCCTCATCAATTAACTTTAAAATCGTTGAACTTTTTCCCCATCCCGAAGGAGATTTTAACGCAAATAATCTAGTATTTGTCTGTCGACACAAAACATCATCAAAAAAACTAAAAACAGATGCTATAAGACATTTTCTTCCTACATAATCTATCGGACGAGACGGTCTATAATCTGACCATGTATCTCCTGACATAACTGTTACTATATCTTGAAATTCAACATTATCCTTCCTTTTTATATTCTGTCCTTTTTCAAGCCTCCAATCATATTCTGAATAAATTGATTTAACTTCTTTTAATCTCTTCAAACTTTCTTCATCGCAAACTCTCTCTCCTGACGTAGCTTCAAATGCAATTACAGAGTTCGCTATAGTTCCAGAATTAAAACTTCCAACAAACAACCAATACTTTCCAATATTAGTGATAAAAAGAGTTGATTTATCATTATAAACAAAATTTTCGGGTAACTTACAAATTAAACTTTTTGCATCAACAACCACTCTATTTGTAATCAATAACTCTACAATCCTATCTGCTGTATATATTGTTAATTTTTTTCTCTCCTCAGAAGGCTTTTTTTCCCATGACAACCGAAGTCCTTCAGCATCTTTTCCTAAACCACCAGTTGTAATGAGCCAACCTGCACTATAGTTGTTAATTACTATATTACCAATTAATTTACTAATAACATCTGCATTAATATTTTCTTCCCAAGCTTTACATTCTACTATTATTTCTTCACCTGTATATTTGTGCCTTGCATGTACATCAAGTTCCATTCCTGTTATCCTAATTGTTTTTACCACAGAAAACTGTTGTGCTTTCATAACTTCAGCAGTCAATGTCTCCAGCAGATTTCCTTTTACAGTTGTACTGCAATGATTTTCCACAGATACTTTTATGCTATAATCCATACATACCCTTCCTGTCTCTCGTCATTTAAATTGTATTTCTACTCAATTTCATTATATCAGAACAACTAATATATGTACAGAAAATAAGAACGTTTGTTCTGTCTATAGATTCCTATATTGAATCTTTCCCACCCACATTATATAATAAAATAAAAATACCAAAGAAAGGATATCAAAAAATGGGCAAGTTAGCACAACCGATCATAAAACATATTCCTAGTACTGAAGATGCTTTATCAGATTTTGAAAATCATATCCTTCCTGCTGAAGATGAGCAAACCCAAGAACTGATCAGAAATTTTCCTACTGTATATATTCATAATTGGAAGAACTCAAACAATTTTGAAGTATATATTGGCGAAACAAATCATATTTTTAAACGTACTCGCGAACATTATGCTCTCATTCATGAGCCAGAACAATGGCAAGCAAAATTATCAAAATATCCTGCCAGTTTATACATTATCGGTCATGAACATTTCAATAAATCTATGACATTAGATATCGAAAATCGTCTGATGCATTATATGATGAGTATTGATCAAGTAAAATCTGTTTGTAATCAACGGAAAAATCCACAGCCACATTACTATCCTATGGAAGAAATGGATGAAATTTTTCGAAAAATCTGGCATCAATTACGAAAATCAAATAAAGATTTATTTCCAACTGAAAGTTATATAAAAGACTCCGCCATTTACAAAGCTTCTCCTTTACATAAGCTTACAGATGAACAAAAAGCTGCACAAAATCTTATTCTAGAAAAAGTATATAAAGCACTTGATAATGATCAAACACAACAGCTTATTTTTATTGATGGTGAAGCTGGTACTGGAAAAACAGTTTTAAATAGTAGCACTTTTTATGAATTATATTGCCAGGCCGAAGAAAATCATTGTCCAATCCAATGTTATTTATTAGTAAATCATGACCAACAAGTTAAAGTATATGAACAGATTGTTGACAAGCTAGGATTGACAGAAAAATATGGTACTGTTGTCAGCAAACCAACAACTTTCATCAACAATCATGATATAGATCATCCGATTGATGTTGCATTTGTAGATGAAGCTCATCTTTTATTAACACAAGGAAAACAGTCTTATAAAGGAAAAAATCAGCTACAGGATATCATAGAACGTGCACGTGTCACAGTTGTTATGTTTGATGAATATCAGGTTCTTACAACAGAACAATATTGGGAAGCTGATCTTTTAGAAAAGTATAGAGAAAAAGCAAAATGTGCAAATAATTATGTTAAATTAGACAAACAACTGCGTATGCATGCCAATCCGATGGTCATTGATTGGATCGATTCATTTACTAAACAAAGAATTCTTAAAAAAATTCCTAAAGAGACAGGCAGTTATCATTTAAAGATTTTTGATGATCCACAAAGCCTTGACTTAGAAATTCAGCAAAAAGCGAATCGTAAAGATTCTTCTTTATCCAGAACGATCGCTACCTATGATTGGCAATACAATCAGGGCAAAAAAGTAAACGAACGTGGTAACCATTGGTCTGTCATGATCAATGGTTGGCGTAAACCTTGGAATTATGAATTGAAATCCGAATTGACACCGAAAGAACAACGTGCCATCAAAAATCTATCTTGGGCAGAGCAATCACATACGATCAATGAAGTAGGTTCTACTTTTTCCATTCAAGGCTTTGATTTAAATTATGCCGGTGTGATTCTTGGTCCTTCTGTCAAATACCGAAATGGTAAAATCATATTTGATCCAAATGAAAGTTGTAATACAAAAGCAATCCGTAACAGAACTTTATCAGATGGAAGCAAAAAGAAATTTGGAGAAATCATGATCCAACACGAAGTACGCGTTTTGATGACTCGTGGTGTAAATGGTCTTTATATATATGCCTGTGATCCACAACTTAGAAAAGCTTTAAAAGACGCTCAAAAATAATCTGGAGGTAACTAAAATGAAACAAGAAACAATTGACCGTATTCGAAAATTTACAATAGATCGTGATTGGGATCAATTTCATTCACCTGCTAATCTTGCAAAATCAATATCCATTGAAGCAAACGAACTTTTAGAATGTTTTCAATGGAGTGACACCGAATATGATCTTCAGCACGTCAAAGAAGAATTAGCTGATGTTATTGTGTATTGTCAGGATATGTTAGATAAGCTGAATTTAGATGTTGATGAAATTGTCAATATGAAAATGGAACAAAACGAGGCAAAATATCCTGTTGAAAAAGCAAAGGGGTCTGCTAAGAAATATATTGATTTGTGATACCGATTTGTAATTTAAATATAATGCACGAGAAAATGTCCTTAGTTATTTCATTTCCTCGTGCTTATTTTTTAACTTATAAATTGTCAGAATTTTTCTTGTCCCCGATATCTTAATGTCTGCGAGAACTTAAACCCTTCATAATCTAGCGCCTTCTTGCAGCAATTGAAAAACTTCTCCCATCGTACTCATATATCGTGTTATACGGCTCCACATTTTTAAAATCAATTATCTGTTCAAAGTATATAGGATCACCTATTTCAAATTTTGAATTTCTTTCCCATTCATCTACATAATGTCTATTAATGACATATTTATATGTAGAATTTCTATCTACCAAATAATAACCAACTAACTTCTGAGGAAAAATTCCATACTTGAGCATTATTTCATTATGCGTGTTACGAAACCACTTCAATCCATATCTTCCAAGAACTGTATTTACATATTCCGTACGTTTATATGCACGCCCTTCCTCTGTTTTATCAACCCAACAATCCATTAATACAAAATAATTATTTTTATATCCACGTCCAAACCTTTGAGCAATATTAAAACGATTTGTTCCATAACTACAAGATATACAAGGAGTAATCTTCTTAAACTCTTTTTCTCCCATTGTATGAAGAGCATATATTAACCATTCTTTTACACATAAAAGTTCTGTTCTATCGTCTTCTCTCCTAATTTGTTTAATTAACTTATCTAGAAAAAAATTTACATCTTGCTCATTCCCTCTTAGATAAATATATCTACGATAATATTGTTTTAATTCTTCTGCATATTTTGTAATATAATAAATCATTACATCTTTATCTATAATTTCTGGATCACAAAATCTTCTTAAATATTCATTCTTATTATTTAAGAAAGCATGTACTGATTTTTCACCCCAGTCAAATAATATTTCTGGATGAAATACAATATCATTTAGTATTTTACTACGTCCCTCTCCTCGTGCCAAGCATATAATATCCTCATTCAATAATGCTTTTTTAACTTATCTTTTATAAATTCATCTGTAAATTTCAATTGCCTTCCGTCAGAACATTCAAATTTTGGAATGCTTTCAATCCATTCTCTTTCATTCATTTTATATTTCTCCATATATTTATCAGTGGCGATATCTTAATATTTGTGGAAGCTTAAGGAATTTACTTACTTTATCTGGACTGCTTCTCCTCAGCCATTGTAGCAATCCTGTATGACTTCCATATCCTTATTTTCTTACAGTTTTCCTAACATTGCAATCATTTTCTAAATAATAGGCAACTGCTTTTTGAATTTTTTCTTCTGAGTATCTTTTTCGAGTTTTTTATTTTTCTTTTTCAGATGATCTTCTTTCTTCCGTTTTCTATTGCCAATCTGTTGTCACGTCATTATAATTGGCAACAAAATATTTTACTACCTTTATTCCATTTTTTCAGAAACCTTATATAATATAAATCTCATCTTCCAAGAACCATCCATTTGATAACGCTGTATCTTTAATTAACTCTTTATTTTCTGTATAAGCAACAATGGCTAAACTGTTCTTTGCACTTGTACAAGCAATATAAAAAAGACGTACTGTTCTTGTAATGCTCGTATCTTTACCATCACATTCATTTTTTACATCCGTGTCACTTTTCGCTTTTGCTCCGAACAATTTCTCATAGCTAAACAAAAAGCCTTTAGCCTGTGCATCATCCAAAATGACCATAACTCTAGGAAATTCTAAACCCTTAACTCCTTGATGTGTAGCAAAACGTTTATTATCCGAAATATATAATGCATATCTTTCTACTTCATAAAATGGTACCGACATTGCCGTTCTCAAGGCTGTTATCTTCTCATCTTCATCCTGAGCATAGTCTGTTAACAATTCGTCGATACGGCTTCCTACCTCAAAGGGTCCTGTATTTCGAATAGATTCCAGAACTTCTAATTTTGTTATAAAAAGGCTTGTCTTAGGTTTATCTGAAATATCAATTCTGATTTCTCTTTTTGCCGTTATGATATCATTGATAAACTCACACTCCCCTTCTTTCTCTTTATAAAACTTCATTATATTTCCAAAATCTTTATTATAACCCTCTTCAAAATAAGTTCCTGTAATGTCATTTGATTCGCGAATCTCTTTGTCGATCATCTTTTTAAATATAAGATTTTGTGATAGTTTTTTATTTTCATACGATATCTTAATGTCTACGGGAACTTAAGTCCTCCTATTGAACTTTCAGAAATTTTTCCAATAGCTTAATATTTCAGTTGCCTAAACCAAAATCTTATATATGAAAAATATGTCCAAGAAAAAATCTCATATTTGGTTAAAGAGATAAATTCGGATACACCCAAAGATATATGGAGGTATCACCTATGAATATGACAAAATTTTTGGACATGCTATTAAGTGCACTAATAAGTTATATTGTTACAAAACTTGCAGATAATGCAAGAAATAATAATATAGAAAAAATAAGCGAAAAAGCAAAAGCCAATGTAAAAGCCCAAGATCAGTCCACGTTTAAAACTTGTTGCTCAGAACATTCCAAAATGATAAAGTTTAAGTTAAAATTCGGACCATTAACACTTGAATTAACCATAAAATAATTAATATGTAGAGTATCCGAATATTCTCTTTTTACAAAATGTACCAATCCAAAATTTTACTACAGACTTCTTTTTATACCATTATATTTTTCTCAAAAATTGACTTGCAAAATCAATTAAGTTTTGTATATTTGTAGTCAATGTTGGAATCCCGTTCACAATCGAAATCATTGGTGCCAATAATTTAATACCATTAGAAATGATTGTTCTCTTCGGTTCTGATTTTAGCAATTCATCTTTTATCATATTAACTGAATCCTTAATTGTCTCAGCATCTTCTTTATTGACTGAAGACACATTATCCATAATTGCTTTTACTATTCTATCCAATTCATCTGATTGAATCCCGTTATTCTGAGTTGCATTAATCGTTGCATTATCACTCGCAACATTAACCTGTCCTCCACTTACATTCCAATACATTTTTTCATCCATCCCCATTTCATATCCAATTTTTGTAAGATACCCTTCTATACTCTGAATTAGAACAAGTACCACTCTATCATTAAATTCCTTAATCACTTCATTACGCTTCTTTTCAATTCCCGCATATTGAAACATCATTCCCCAAGATACATCTAAATCATTATCAGAAATATGTTTTAATATTGCGTATATTTGGTATGTCTCTTCCTCTGATGTAGGTCCAAAATCAAAAACTAATTTTCCACGACTTTCTGTAACCTGCTGATATTCAGACGAAGCATCAAATCCACTTATATCTCCCAACATAACATATGTATGAATAATTTCATTTTCATCTATGAATGCCAGGAACTTTCTCAACACCAAATTGTAGTTATCAAATTTTGCACGCATAATTCTACTTGATATAATATTAAAATCATGCGATATCTTTTTTAGCTCAATTTTATTCAATTCCATAATATTTCTCCCCACAATATGGACAATAGCTTCCACATAATCTTAATAATGGTTTTATCTTAGATGATTTTTTGCAACATGGATATTCAACTAATGTCATGTTTTCAACTGACAACTTAATCGGTTGCTCACTATGTTTCTTATAATTCGACCTATATGAGAACTTACATAAACTATTCTTTGTAGATTTTGCAAACTTCTTAAATTCCTTTTCAATTAAATCATTAGCATAGTTTTCTACCATTTGCATCCCAAGTTCAAGAACATCGTCTGTTACATAATTATCACTAACAATTCCGCAAGAAGGACAATGTATTTCAAAAACACTATCATCTCCAAACACTGTCTCATCCACTTTAAAAAGGTCATTACACACAGGACATTTCAATAATACTTGTCCGTCCTCATCTGTTGGAATACTTATTGTAAAAACTTCTGTCTCACTCATGTTTTACCTCCTCTCTATAAAATGCTCTTTAATAGTTCTATTGAACTTTCTTCATATTCAATGTTTGTTCCAAGTTCACCACAAAAATCTTTGGCAAGAATTTATTTATATTTTTTCGTAACCATGTAATGTACCTTACTTGTTGCACAATCAATTCATTTTCAAGATGATTTAACAAGATTTCTTCTGATTCTTTCGCTTTCAATTTCATAGAAACCAGATAATTATATATAAAATAAACATCTAAATGTATGAACACACAATTAGTAAGCATATTTACTTCTTTCATAATTACTTTTGCATATTTTTACCATTTTCTTATCGTCTTTTCTCTCACATTGCATATCTCTACTACAAAATATATCATATTATAGTTATATTTTCTACTTATGCATGTACGAAAATAAATGATTAATAATCTTTTTTACATCTAATCTCGTCCATTTTTTATTGATACATTCATCACAGAATATTTTCTGATTTTGTTGTTTAGGGCATAAATGATCATTCCATCGATTGGCACATTGAGGAAAGTAACCTCCATTCTTACCTCTTTTTGCATATACATCTTCTCTTCCCCAAAACATAGCGAAAAAACGTTTTGCCATATTTTCTGTGATATATCCGGGATGAATAATACGGCCACCTTGATCTGGATCGTATTCTGCTGATTTATTGATTGGTTGTTCAAAAAGATTTATTTCTTCGTATGGTATATTGGCTTCATCTAGCTTTTCCTTTAATTTTTTGTTTTCATCTTGTAGATTGCGGACTAGTTTTCGTAAAGTATCTGTGTTAAAAGCTTCTATATTCATTTTGTATTTCACCTTTAATGTTTAAACCTGATTACAATCCATAGTGCATAATCCATTATATATGCCATTCCAATTCCGTATTTCTTCTTGTGCTTTATCACATAATCTATATTTTAAAGGTTTAAAGGAAAAAACTTGTTTTATCCTCTTTTTTACCCCAAAATTCCTTGTCCAGCCACTTTTCTTGTCGGCTTTTAAATATAATAACCGAATCCAATTCTGTATCAATATAAGGTTTCATTTCCTGTTGCAATTGTGCTAATTGTGGTTTACTTATCTCTCCCTCAAATACAGAATTTTGTATATGTGACAGATATTTTTTACTTATCTTGAATACCTTTGACCATCGTTTTGCACCATTTTTCTCTTGACTAATATCATAAACTAAAACTACATACATATTTACCACCACATTTTAAATCCTTCATATTCTTTCTCTTCAATTAGATGTTTTATTAATTTATATGCTTCTAATCTAATCAAATATTGGTAAGATACTTTTCTATGCAAATCTTTATGCATAATTGTTGCCTGTAATTTCTTTTCAAGTTCATTTACAATTAACTGAGATGCTTCTTTCTTTAAATGGAGGAAATTTAACTCTCTTGTAAAACTATTTTCTGTAATCTGATTTTTATTTAATAATGAAAATATCAAACGATCTCCAATTAATGGTTTAAAGATTTCCGATAAATTTAAGCATAATGAATATCGTCTGCTCCCTGGTTCATGTAAATAACTGATCGTTGAATTTAATTGAGTATGGTATATTTCTGTAAGTGTTTTTGAATAAATCAGAGAATTCACAAAAGAAATTAGTGAATTAATCATATTATCTGGTGGATGCATCACTCGTTTTTCAAATTCAATCTCTTGGTTTATAATAACACTCCATGCTTCGTAGTATTTTTTACGAATATTCCCTTCTATTCCCATTAATTGATCAATTTCTTGTGCATTGGGTATTTTCTTTTTTAACCCTTCAATATATCTCATATGTTCCGTTACATCTTTTCCTCGGCTATTATAATATCTTAAATTTCGATAAATATTTTCTGCTGCCGCTTCAATAAATTTTCTCGCAATAACGATTCTTTTTTCTTTATCTATGTAATGTTCCACTTGTTTTACTAATAATTCTCCAGATAATAAACTTTCTCTTGGATAATAACTTCCTGTATAAAAATGATAATAATTAAAAAAATGCATCGGTATTCCATATTGTGATATAAAGTTTATGAACTTCGTATTAAATGATAATTCAGACATTACATAAATATCCGAAATTCTTTCAATTGGAACGTCTCTTTTTTCATCGTCATAAGTTGTAAATCGTAATGTATTATCTTTTCTTTTCAAATCTCCGCAATTGTATATATATAGACTCTTTTTCATATGCATTCTCCCCTTAAATAAAACAAATGTCATAATATGCACACTTTTTACATATCTTTTTTGAATCATCCAATTCCGGTATTGCCTGTTTTCGAATTTGAATAATATGATCTATAATATTTTTCATCTGTTTCTCATCTTCTTCTGATAAACTGACTTCAATATTTTTCTTTAACAGTGGATAGTCTATTTGTGCTTTTGAAATATCAACTCCCTTTTTCTTCAAATAATACAAATAATATTTTACCTGCCATATTCCGGCTTCTTCTATGGATTTGCTCTTTTTTACTTCATGAATTTCTTGAAAATCTTTTATAAAATCAATGTTTATTGTATCGTCAATGTTAATATGTTTCTGATTTCTCCTATAACTAGTTTCATCTAATAATTTTCCTAATTGAACGTTCTCATTTTGAGATACATTTTCCATTTGTAGGTCATGACAAAAATACCATAATTTCCGTTTACATACAAAATAATAATAAATCATAACCCCTGTAATTCGTTCTTCCATAAACACCTCTTTTAAAACATCATCGCATCTTCTCCTATATTTTCATAATTTAATGGATAGAATCCCTTAATGTCATATTGACAGTTCATAATGTCGATATGTTCATATTTGCTAATATTAACAGTTCCATATGTTTGATATACTTTTTTATAATATTTGTGGTATTCATAATACGGAATTTGTACAATAAAATCTCTTAACCTCTCCTGGATTTCTATTCTTTCTCTAAATAGATTCTCTCTTTCTTTCTGTTCAATATTAGAATCTTTCAACTTTTTAGATATTAATGTTTGTCTCTCTTCTAATAATACAATTTCATCTTTATTTTGATCATATACTATCTTAGGTACAATTGATTTTGTAAAAATATTTCTCATTTTTATTTCATCTTTCTCAAAATCACCAATATCTAACTCTGAAATCCAATCAAACGTATCTTTGAATTGACGCATATAATCACTTGATCGTATATCATCATATGTAAAATAGTCATTAATAAGTTTTGTTTTTTGACTTTCTTCAAGAATTCCATCTACTGTCTTCAATGCTTTTTTAGATTGTTCATAAAATACAGAATCTAAAAATCCTTTCTGCCCTTGCTTGATATCACTTCCATCACAATAAACAAAACAATTGTATCCATCTAACTGCTTTACTCCTTTTCGATTGCATCTTCCCATCCTTTGAAATAATCCATTTAAATCAGTTAGTTCTGTAAATAAATAGTCAAAATCAATATCCAGGCTGACTTCCACAATAGATGTTGCAATCCAGATACCATTCTGTATATCTATTTCATTTTGTTCGTTGTATGTCTTTCCAAACTCTTTAATTTCATTTTCTAAATTTTTTCGATCTTCTCGATCAAATCTGCTATGTAATACATGTGAATTTAATGTCCCATCTTTTTCTTTGATTTGATCATACATCTTCTGAGCTTTCTTTATCGTATTGCAAACAACTAATATTTTATTTCCTTTACCTTCTTTTATATTTTGGTTATAGCATTGAATAATATCATCCTCACAAATCGATTCATCCATCACTTTTACAGAATGTCTTTTTAAATCATTCGTAAAATCTTGTTCTTTAAATTCTATATTTCCTATACTTTTATCTTTCAATAATTTTTTGATAAATGGTGGTAAAGTAGCTGTGACAATTGCTATTTTCCCGCCTAATTCATGAATACGTCTCAGCCCGTAAATTAGATATGCCAACATTTCTGCATCGTACATTTGAATTTCATCAATAACAATTTTTGAATAAGCTAATGTGGCTAGCTTCATCTCATATCCTTTGTATTTGAAAACAAAATCAAATAGCTGATCCAAAGTTGATATATTCAATGGTAACGATAATGCCTGTCCTCTGTTTCTATAATCCAAAATATCCATTTCTTGTCCTGCATGACTTTCATAATAAGACAAACTTTCTGAATGTAATAATCCTAATCGTTCTTCTAATTTTTCATCTTTTAAAATTTGATTCTTGATTCTATCATAGATTGCATTTATAGCAGTTCGTATTGGAAGTATGAAAAAGCCTTTATTGTCACCAATCCATAATAAGCCGGCTTCTGTTTTTCCCATCCCTGTTGGTGCTAATGCAATAATATTCTCTTCCCGATTCTCTATGCAAAACTCCTGTAGTTCATTCCAACAACTATCTTTTTTCTTTTTCTGCCATTCATTCATCATTTGTGTTAATCCGGCTTCTAAAAAATCATTTGGATATTCTATTTCATAATTTCCACTGGCACTATAATCACATCGATGTAGTAATCCTTTTACTATAATTGTCTCTTGCATTTCTAAATAACAATCAAGCTCTAGTAAATCTCTTTCATCAGGATTACAATTATATTCCGGAATTAACAATGAATTAATTTGTGAACTATGTTCACCTATAACCGAGGCTTCGTCACAATAATCATGATGAAATAAAATACAACATGCTACGATAAAATAATCATCTGTGTCCTCTTCAAATTCATTCTTATCTAGATAATATACAGATAAAATATTATGCGCTATTTCTTTTGTTTCATCAAAATGCAATTTAGGATTTAGAACTCGTTTTAAAAATTCCTTATTTGCTTTTCCCACATCATGCCATTCGCATGCTTTTATCAGTAAATTGTATATATGAATATCTTTAATATATCCTAATTTTCTTAAAATATTAGCTCGATATAATAAATCCTCAACATGCTCACCTATTGTTTTATCTGGTTTTGCTAAATAATCATATAAATTTTTTACCATAATTCTTCCTTCTCTAAACTTCCTATAAATTCCACTATGGTTCTATTATTATATTTCTACTTTTGTAAAAAATTAACTATATATTGTTCATCTCCCGCATTATCAATCCAAACATTTTTACTTTTCTTGTCTACTCTATGATTAGATACATATACCACAGGAACTTTCTTATCTTGAAGAAAAATTCGTTTTCCCTTTTCTATTTTATACTCAGTTCCAAAATAGTATTTTGTTCCTTGTTTTCCTCTACTTTTGAAAAAAAAGATATTTCCCGCTTTCCGATTATTAAGGATTGGCTTTGTATCTTGATAATTAACATATGCCGAATAAGAACTTATAATCTTTTCCTCTGGTTCAACCAAATCAACCAATTTTATTTCTTCAACATCAACGAAATCTTCACTTCGTCCTAAGCTTTTTAAATCATAAATATTTTCCATAATATCTTGTAATACACTTTCTTCCGCCTGAATATGCAGGATTAATGTAATATTGTTCAATATTTCATAAGTTTTTACAGATTTCGTTAAAGATCTAAATTTTGCAATTGGTTTTTTATAATGCGTTTCTTCATATTCCTTTATTTTGTTTTTCCAATCTTTTTCTTCTTGTTTTAATTCCTTTTCTTTTTCAACAAGATCTGTATATTCTATTGATTTTTTATCTAAGGTCTTTTTTTGTTTCGTTAATTGTTGTTTTTTTGTTTTATACATAGCAACTTTATCAGTATATTCTTCTGATTTTTTCCATAATGCTATTTTATTTCCCATTTCTTTTAAGTTTCTGTATTCATCTAAAAGTCCCTGATTATATACTTGTATTGTAATCCCCTTTAAGAAACTATTACCTTGAGATTTTTTTGCTTCAGCCACTTTATCATACGCAGTTGATAACAAGTTTTCATTTTTCATTTTAACTAACAATCCACGATCATCCATTGTTGAATTCAAAAAACAATGATGTGTATAAATCTTATTTTGCATGGACTGGTAATTTCCTTGAATACTGACTAGCATCTTATGGTACTCTGTATAACCACAAATGCTATGTAATGCACCTGTTACCGTTGAAATAGGAGGTAATGGATAAGTCATTTTATTATCGATTGTCTCCTCTTTTCGATAATTTGCGCTTGTCTGATGCAATTTAATCCGTAATGCCTTCATAATTACACCTACCTTAACCTATTTTAACCTAAGTAATATTCTTTAACTCCTTGACGAAGTTTATCAAACATTTCTGTGATTGTTAATGGATGCAATTCTTCTTCAATCTCTTCTTCGTTTTCTAAAAGATTTCCCTGAAGAAGTCCTGCATAAAATCCCCTATCAATCTTATTTTTTAAATCACTTGATATTATTAATTTTGCTTCTTCTACATTGACCACATTTTCAAAATAATGTGTTTTTCTAGGAGAGAGACCTCCTACTGCAAAAATTGGCTCCGCGTTATCCAAATTTCCTTTTACTACTAAAGACAAGTTTTCAATTGCATCTAATAAACAAATAACTCTATCCGCTTTTTCTTTTGCATCTGCTTCACCTTCAAAGTTTTCATCTTTTCCTATCATTTCTAGATCTATGGTAATGCTATATATTTTTAATGATTTATCATATTCATACTGATATGGCATCAATCCAATATTATTCTTTCCTGGTTCTTGAACAGATAACCCTTTGCTTTTTGCATAATTTGTTGACATATATAAATTATTATGGAATCTGGGTTCACTGATAAAATGTTCTGTTGAAATTGCATCTGTTACATAGAAAGAACTTCTGCGAACATAAGTTGTTGCCTGTGTGTTCATATAGCCACCTTCCAAGGCTCTACAGTTAATGGCATTCAGATCTTCATTTACTTTCTTTTGCGTAGCACCATCTACTTCTGTTTCCAAATCATCATACCATCCACTCTGTATCATGATTGCATTTTTTAAACTTTCTCTACTTCTCATAGAATATATTCTTCTGTTTTTAAACACTTTTTGCACACTTGCAACATTTCCTAATCCTTCAGAATAATTAGATGTCATATTTGCTACTACTGTTAATGTTAATGCTTTCTTATTCATTATCTTTACCCTCCTGATTATTATTTTTATATCGATTTAAACTATTTACAAATGTGTATGCAATTTCTTTATTTCCTTCAAAATCTTCAAATAAATCATAAGCAAATCCACATGGTACTTCGGCATAATTAGATAAATTAATCAGTATTTTTTGGAATTGATCATAATCATCTAAAATTATTGCATTAATTAATTTCGTGCAATAAGATTTTAATTTGGTATCGGATACTCTAGGTTTATTTCCATCTTTTTTATCAACAATCTGTTTCGCACATGCAAACGCAGCTTTCATTGTATTTTTCATCTTTTCGTCTCCTTTCTTAATTTCCACATTTACTTTCAATAATTTGCTAATTGCATATGAATTTCCTCCCTCTCTAGAGTCTTTCAATAATTTATTAATTAAATTATCTAATAAAGTAAAATTAACGACTGCGTCAAAAACTTCATTTAATATATTAATCCAATAATCATCACTTATTTTTATACTGAAGCAAAAAGCTTTGTAATATGATTTCATATTTTTCAAAATTTCTAAGCTTTCTTTTCTTAAATATAATGTTTCAAAATATGCACGTTCTGGTTTTTTCACAATAATCTCTATATCACTTTGAAGAAAATCTTTTGCTTCGATTAAGCAATCTATAAAAATTCTTTTAGTATTGACTCTCTCATTCTTTTGTTTTGCCTCTTCCATTTGTGATTTTACAGTGCGAGTCCATTGATTATTCGTTTTTTGTAATCGATTTAAATCAACATTGTCATTTATAAAAAACTTTTCTCGACATCCACTAAACGCAAATGGGATAAAATCAAATTCTGGAATATCATTTCCTAGATAATTTGATTTATCAAATGCATATGAAATCGATTTCCCCTTTTTAGGCATATCAATATAATACCCATTTAACCTGCAACATTCTTGTTTATCTTTAAATAATTGATTTGGATTGCAATAGTTTTTATACAGATTATTTTTATTTCGAAAAGTTTCACAAATTATTTCTTCACGATTTTGGTCAATAATATTTTGTATTTCATCTTGATTGTGTCCATCAAATTTAATTTTCTTAAATTTATTTTTCAAAATTGTATTGGCCTTCATTTTTTCATTAACAATATTTATTTGATCTTCTGTAGGATTCTTTTCTTTTAATTTATTTTCTATTTCAATATGATGCATATCATCTTTGAAATAATATTCTGCAAATTTTAGGAAATCTTCTTTATCCAAATATTTCTTATTATACTCAAGAGTATCTTCTGTTATTATCAAATTAGGTTCTTCATCAACACCTAGCCATTCTAGGTATTTTCGCAACCCAACAATAGCTGCAGAGTATCTCCAATCAAACGGCTCTAAACAAACCATTTCATCTTTCATTCATCTTCCCCCCTTGTCTTATCACATTGAGACTTCCAAAGCCCGTTGCATGATGACTTCCAGCACCGCTTTGATATAAATATTGTAATGCATTCATATCTCCTGATATTTTTAAAATACCTACTGTCAAATCTATAAAAATACCATAATGTTTTACCACTATTTTTTTGCAATCTACTGGTTCAACTTTAATATCTTCGTATTGCTTTTTATAAAATCCTGCCATTTGAAGCTGGTTTTTTATGATCAATTCTGTTTTTTCAGAAAATTCTTTATCTTCACATGTAATAAATGTATCTCTATTTGTTTCTCTATTATGTTCACGCACACATAGCCCATTTCCCAACATTGTTTGAAAATACACAACAGGTTCTGTAATTAATACTTCTTTTTTTTGTATTATTTTTCTCAATATCATATGATTGCCATTTGCTAAAGGAAATTCCATATGCTGAATTGATAAAAATGCTGTCTGAAAAATTAGTCCCGTTCGATTCCTATCACTGCATGAAAATATGATTTTCATTTCATTTTTATCAAAATAAATTTTTTCTTTTGTGAATCGTGGCTTACTAAAAACTGTTGAAAAACAATAATCTTTAACTATGTTATCTCGATTCTTATAAAATTTTTCGAAAAATCTTCCCCCTTCACAATGTTCTAATGCAAATTTTAGATAAGATATTATAATTCTGCGATAATCAATATCTATCTCTGGTTTCAATAATTCCATCTGTAATTCTAAACGCATAGGTGTTATTTCTCCTTCCTGTTTTTAGAATACTCTTTCACTTATATTTAGTCAACCCTTATATTAATGATATTTATTTTTATTTTGTTATTGCTTTT